>OASD01000036.1_pt1 | contig 104310 bp, 115 predicted proteins | sample 1475531 | NCBI WGS metagenome assembly OASD01 (sample SAMEA3360668, study PRJEB22359) | human gut metagenome | biome: ENVO:urban biome; feature: ENVO:human-associated habitat; material: ENVO:feces | place: Bangladesh | collected 2011
CACCACCCGACACTGGGAGTATGAGCCAAGAGCAGTCCATATCCTATAATATGGGTCTGAGCATCCTTTTTGCGTGTTTGCGCTCCACTTTTTGCAAGCATGAAGTTTTACCTTTTAAAGAGATTTAGATTATGATTCAGTTAACAAAGCAGAGTAGTGATAGCGAGATAAAGGCATACTTTATTCAAGTGTTGAACCTTTCTAGAAGTAAAGAGGAGTTTCCCGTGAATCTGGATGAGGTATGGCCGTTGGTATTTAAGTTCCGCTCCGATGCTGTAAGAGCATTAACAAGGAGCAATTTATTCGTGAAAGACATTGATTATCAAGTTTTGAGCACAAATGCTCAAAAGTCGGGAGTTTTCTCCCAGAATGCTCAAAAGTCTGGAGTTTTTGCCCAAAATGGCAAAAAGTCTGGAGTTTTCCCCCAAAATGGGGAAAAGTCTGATGACATGCAAGCTGACGGTAAAAGCGTGATGGGTCGCCCACAGAACACTTATATGCTTAGTGTTCCATGCCTTGAGTTCTTCATTGCCCGCAAGGTTCGTTCGGTATTCGAGGTTTATCGCCAGGTATTCCACAAGGTAGCAGGTGGCGGCATCAGTCTCGGCAACCAGGTGTTCCAGTCTGCACCTATGAGCCTAGAAGATACGCTTGCACCTTTGGCTCGCTACAATACAATGATAGAAGATCGTTTTGAAATCGTAAGAGGTACGCTAGCCAATGCCGGCATAGAGGATGGAGACGTAAGAGAGGAAGGCTCCCTGTCTAATATCTTAAATAAAAGCCGAGCTTATTATCATGCTTATCGTAACTGCATCAACAAACTGGTGTATGTAGAGACAGCCTTCAAACTGGAAGGTCCCGAAGCCTTCTCGATGTTCGAGGACTAATCGGCAGAAGAAAGATGTTTAAAGACTGAATAATAGAAAAAGCAAGCCGCACGCTCCTCACGCCCTGCAAGGGCAGAAGCTTCTAGCCCAGGGCATCGCCCTGGGTATAGGCGTGCGGTTTCCTTCGCCCTGTAAGGGCAAAAGCCTTACCTAAACTACTAAAACGAATTAATAAATTCCCCCTCTAACTATTTGTGTTTTAAATAGTTATATTTTTCACTTTAAGTACAATTACCGACCTCCACCGCACTGGCTTGTGCACGACACATCCCAGCGGAGAAAATAAATAATTGATATTTAGAGCGATACAGCCTTGTAGTTTTTCCTGAGAACTTTGAGTCTCGCGCGGCAGCGACCACCGCCCTGGTATGTTGACCCACTGCCCGCCTGCCTGGATTCGTCAGGAACTATGCGGACGGCACCCCGGCAGGGTGGAGAGGGCCGGCAGGATGAACGGCAGGGGATCGCCCCGCCCTGGCTGGCTCGCTGCCCTTCCCTCACCATCTGGAAGAGGGGAAGAGGACGAGGCGGGCAGGATGACAGACGGCCGAGGCCCTGCCCTGTTGCTGGTCGATTGATTGCGAGATGTGGGCGAGAGGGTGAGCGCTGGCGATGGTGTGGACGGTGGAGACAGCAGACAGAACAGGAAGAGAGGCGAGGAACTGGCGAAGATGTCGGCGGCATCCTTCGCCCTGGTTCTCTCTCTTCCTGTTTCGTCTGCTGCTTTGCTCTTTCCTTCCCTCACCACCTGAAGGAGAGGACGGGGACGAGGACGAGGCGGGCAGGATGGCAGACCGTCGAGGCGCTGCCCTTCCCTTTCCGTTTGCTTTTGTTCTTTCTCTATATATAATAAGGTATATAATATAATAACTAACATACAATATATAATAGCAATAACACAATAAATAATACGTAAAAAGGTAATGATGTTTTATTTTTCTGTTTAGAAACGTTAAATAATACACTATATGATAACTTTTCCCTTTAAATATTTGGTAGTTATTACTTTTTGTAGTATCTTTGCAGCACAAAATAAAAACAAAGTAGAACATTAAAATAATAAAGTTATGAAAAAGAATAATAATATCAAGCAGTTAAAGGAGATCGTAAACGAAAATTTGTTTTTTGATCTTAATTACCAGGGCGTGCAGGCTTACAATATCAGCAGCGCGAACGAATACGAGGTTATTATCGGCTTCCGTAAGTGTAACGGCCGTTACTACTTCATTGACCGCAACCGTAACAAATACTTAGCAAGCAGATACGACCGCGCCGACTTCATCGCCGGCGAGATGCTGGAGCAGAAGGCACGCGAAGATGAAACGGTAGCCGAAGCAATCGAGGACATCGAGAAGACAGGCAAAACCAAGATTTTAGTAGATTTAACTTGGGAATATATCAAAGCTTGCGAGGCTCGCGGAATTGATCCTGGCGAACTTGTAGACAGTGAGGCAGACAACGCCGGCAACGTTTATATGATTCATTGCATAGAGTCTGCGAAGGACGAAGAGAACGGCGAGGGCGAAGAGAACAAAGAGAACGCAACAGCTTGCGAGCCTTCAAGGCTCGCCGGCATCCTGGCAAAGATGAAGAACGGCGCAAAGGCAGCAGCAGAAAAGGCGGCGTTTGTCTTTAGTCTGGTTGTATTCTTCGCGGTTGGTCTCTTGTCTGTTTACGTTGCGGTGTCCGCGATAGCTTCAATCGTCGAGGCGCTGGGCATTTGCGGCAGCATCTGGGGCGCACTCCTTGGCTCGGTCCTTGTGCTAACTGTTGGCCTTGATTTCATGGCTTTTGTTGCTATTAATACAATGGCAGTACTTTCGTACTTTTTCCCTTCTGAGTTTGAGAAAGCGCAAAAGCCACATTTCACAAAGCCTTTTTCGTTCTGGTATCGTCTGATAAATGAAAGTTTATAATAATACAACAATATAAATATATAAGATCATGGAAGCAAAAACAATACATAGCAGTAATATTTCATTTGTCGAGGTGCTCGCCGCCCTCGTCGAGTTCTTCACCCTCTGCGCTCTGTTTTTCATTCAGGGCATAACGAAGACTGCGAAGACAACAGAAAGAGCCGCCCGCATCGCTTGGCGCTGGCTCAATACCCGCCACTTATTCGGGGATGACTCCGAGGCGGTCACGCTCACCGGGTGGCAATATCTGGGAGTTGCTGCGGTTGCTATCGTCTGCGGTCTCCTGTTCTCTATTAAGTTTTAATTATACGTTATACAAAACATTTTAAAATCGGAAAGTTATGAAGTACTTTAATCATATTACCACAGCAGAAGAAATTAAAAAGCAGTTCCGCGCTTATTGTGTAAGTATGCACCCTGATAAGGGCGGAGATCCTGAGGAGTTCAAAACGATGATGGCGGAGTATAACGACATTATCAAGAACTTCGAGCGTGCAAAGGAAGAGGCAAGAGCCGAGGAGGAAGCACGCAAGGAAGCCGAGGAGGCACGCAAGGCAGAAGAGGAGCGCAAGCGCAAGGAAGAGGAGGAGGAGCGCAAAGCAGCCGAGGCACTCCGTGAGATCATCGCAAAGTGGGAGGGCAAATTAAAGACTGTGACCCCTGCGGCTGGATGGTACGAAGCCCCAGACGCTTCTTATCTCGCCGCAGTGAAATATAACATAAAGAAGATGTTAAACGAATATTTCCCAGGCGTGAAATTTAATATCTCTTTACGGACTAAACTTTGGAGCGCATCGGCCGAAATATCTTGGGTAGATGGTCCGACCGTTGACGAGGTGGAAGACGTGAAAGAGCTTTCTTTTTTTATTTCTCATTATCACGTTTGTGACCCTTACGAGGATTATGGACACGACGAAGAGAAGAAGAGCACCAGGGCATGGCGTGAGAAGTTCGGGCAGATTTCAGATGATCGCTTTAAATTTACTCGCACTTTCTCGGAGTTCGGTAAAGCTGAAGTTATGGCAAAGATTTACGAGGTTTTCCCACAGTTTGAAGGGATGACAAACAAAAACGATGCCGCCGCAATTGCTTATGATGATATTTACCGCCTTCAAAAATTCTTTGGGTTCATTTATAAAAGATCTTGCGAGCGTTGGCAGGATATGAGCGACGAGGAGAAGACGGCAGAAGCTGCATTTAATCATAAATATTATGACCAGTGCAGAGAATGCAAACAAATCGACAGTTCTAACTGGTGGACGGGAAAAACTCCTTTGTCGGCCGTTTTAGATGTATTTTTTAAATATTACACCATCAGCGAAGAAACCACACGAGCAGCAGCAGAGGCAGCAGCCGCGCCCGTTTTTGAGCCTAAGCACGGCGCAACCTGGCAGGCAATTAAAAAGGCACTGGGCGCAAATGTTTTCTGCGTGCCTGTAGATGGTACTTGCCATTATAAAGAGATTTCATTTTATGAAGCCGCCGAGATGGTAGCGAATGGCGAAAAAGTGTACCTTGGCAAGCCTGCAATGTATGACGGTGAAAGGTGCATTTATGGCGTTAACGGCGGCGGTGCTAAGGTTCAGCAGAAGCGCGCCGACAAGTTCGCTTCCGTAGGTATTCAAATCTCAAATTATGGCTATAATAGTTATAAGGATGTGGAAATCTTGCAGTTCGCCGCAAATGTTCTCGCAGAGCTTCGCAAGGATGCCGAGGAGGTCGAGAAGCAGCGCAAGGCGTGGGAAGAGGAACAGAAGAACGGCAAACAGACTGCACGCAAGGCAGACCGCAGCCAGAAGGCAGCGAAGAGCGAGAAGGCAGCCGAGGGCGTGGATATGGCCGCAGCACCTGCCGAGGGTCTGGAACTGGTAGAGATTGCCGAGGGTGTGGCAGTCGTGGGCGATCAGCACACGACCTACAAAAACCGCAAGCAGATTAAAGCGCACGGCGCAAAATGGAACAAGGAGGCGCAGCAGTGGCAAGCAACCACCGCCGAGGCCGTGGCAGCTCTTCGCGAGTGGTTCGGCATGACTGAGCAGAGCGCAGCGGATGCGGAAACCTGCGAGCAGGTGGAAGCCGTCGGCGTTCTTGCTTCTGCCCTCTCCTTCCTTGTCGGTGCTATCGTATCAGCAACCGAAAAGGCAAACGAGGCACTAAAACAGGCAGCAGCAGAAGCGGCGAAAGCTACCGCCAAATTTGAGGCAGAGCACAGAGCAGAAGAACGCAAGGAGGCCGCCGCCATCCTTCGCGAACAGATAAAGAAAGTATCTGAACAGGTGGCGAACCTGGCCGGCACTCTCTCGCAGATGCAAGAACGTTTGAACGCTCTGGAATCAGGGCAGGACGCAAGCGAGAAAGCGACAGAAGAGCCACAGACGGGCGCAACCGCACAGGATGGAGCAACCACCCAGCAGCAGAACGAAACAACCGCACAGAGCCGCCAGAAGGGCGGCAGCGGTTCGGGTGTCTCTCTCGACATGCTGCGAGCAGCAGCGGAAGACGTGGAGCGGCTCACGTATGCCAACGAGCACGGGCGCGCGGCACTCGCTGAACTATACGCCCTTTGCGCCTGCGGCGTTGACGTTCGCGACCTCATAGACGAGTTGCGAGAGCTGAACACTTCCGAGGCGCTAGGGAATAAGCCAGCGCCGGAGATTTGGGCGAAGCACTCACAGATCCGCCGAGCTGCAAGAAATCGCGCAAAGGTTGTATTAAGTGCCGAGGAGCTCCGGACCCTTTACACCTGGGACGAGGGTTCCGAGGCGAACAACGGCAAAGCCGCATAAATCGAGAGCCAAGGGCACCGGGTGAGGGTTCAATCCCTCACCCCTACCCCCTCAAAGCTTCGGAAATCCTACGTTATAGCGTGCGTATTTCTTCACTGAAAAAATCGCCCGCAAGAAAAAATTTTCTTTTACTCATCAAAAAAGCAAAAAATAAAATGATAGATTATCAAAATATATTTAACCGTGATTTTTACACCACACCCCGCGAGGTCTTCGATATGATGACCCAGGGCGAGAGCCTGGCGGATGCCGTAATATTAGAACCTTCTGCAGGTTCTGGCGATATTGTAAGATACTGCAAGCAGGACGGCGCAAGATACGTGAAAGCTTGCGAGATAAACGACGTACTACGGAGCGCCTTATATAATGAGTGCAACGTGATAGCGCCAGACTTCCTGACGGTACAGCGTGAGCAGGTGGCAGATATAAACTATATAATCATGAACCCGCCATTTACTAGCGTAGAAAAGCATATTTTGCACGCCTGGGAGATTGCGCCGGATGGCTGCACGATTTTAGCCCTTTGCCCTTCTTCCCGCTTCAAGTTTGGTTGTTATGGTGACGATAAGAAATTAAAGGAACTGGCGGAACTTTATGGCAGCCGTGAGGAATTGGGCGATGTTTTCAATACTTCGACCGCCGACCGCCGAACAGATGCGGAAATCTCGCTTATTCGTCTTTATAAGCCATCGGAAAAAACAGAGGATTTCGAGGATCTGGAATTTGACGAGACACCGGAAGGCTGGGACGATATGGGCAACGGTCAGGAGGGCGTAATCAAATACGATGCCGTGCGCGATATGGTGAAGCGGTACAATTCAGCCCTGGCGCAGTTTGATGCCGTGCAGGAGGCAAGCAGAAAGATAAATGAAGATATAAAAACCTTCACGGCTTGCCGCATTCATTTTGGCGCTCACGGGGATGACTGCCGAGGCAACAAGTTCCAGAACATCACCCGCGACCGATTCCGCAAGGAGTTGCAGCACGCAGCGTGGAGCAGTATTTTCGAGCTGCTCAACATGCAGAAGTACACCACCAACGTACTACAGGAGAAGATCGCCCGATTTGTTGAGACCTCAGAGGCTCGCCCCTTCAATCTGAAAAATATCTATCTGGTTGTCTCTTCTGTATTACAGAACATCGGAAACATCATGGAGGAGTGCGTGGTTAAGGCATTCGACACGATTTGCAGCCTGTCTGCCGAGAACTCGACAGCGGGCGAAAAGTGGAAGACGAATAGCAATTATATGGTGAACCAGAAGTTTATTGTAGATTACTTAGACTGTGAAATGAATTACCGCGGGTATCTGGATTACAGCTTTTACTCATCCGATGGCCGCCAGCGAGAAATGGAAGATTTTTTCAAGGCGATGAGCTTCCTAAACGGCAAGCCGCTAACTGATGAGTACGCCCGCCCCTTCGAGCAGAATGTGGTACGCCGCTGCACCGACTTCGGCAAATGGTTCTATTTCGATTGGTTCCGTGTGAAGTTTTACAAAAAAGGTACGATGCATTTTGAGTTTACCGATATAAACATCTGGTATCGCTTTAATCAGGTAGCCGCAAAGCATAAAGGCTGGGCAATCGGCAGCGTATCTCAGTGCAAGGCTCGCAAGGTATGGCGAGATATTCAGAAACCGTAAGCCCTCATTATGGAGGGTTTTGGAAATCACATATTATAGAACATATTTAAAATTTAGAAATTATGGAAGCAAAGAATAATAAAAACAACGGTATGAACGTTATAGAGAATAAGGAAACAGGTTGGCAGGTGAATGCAGTATTGCCATTTGCTGAGTATCACAACTTTTTCATCAAGGGCAAGATAGTCATTTCCCGCCTGGCTGATATGGTGTGCGAGAGTCTCCGCATCGACAGAGAGGATGCAAGCGCATGGGCAAAGGATATTCGCCTGATTGTCTGGAGCGAGATTTACCATTACGATGATAAGCGCCAGCAGTATGAGAACGATGAGGAGCACGATAGAGCTATCTCTGAGCAGATACTGGGCGATGCCATCACCCTGCGTGAAGAGGCTTATGAATACGCCCAGATGATAATGGATCACACACCGGGGGAGAAGCAGGAGTTCCTTGAGTACTGCTGGAAATACGTATCTCAGGCAACGAATCGCGTTAACCGCATGACGAAGATATTTAAGCCTTCAGACGTTGAGCAGTAACCGCCCATCATCCATACAGGGGAAGCCCGAGAGCCTTCCCCTACCCCGTCCGGCAGACCGGCAAGCGTGGATCACCACCACGGCGAGGTGCGTTATTTTAAACATAACTTTAAAATTTTAATTTGTTTACGCTGAAGCGTCAGCGCTTTGTTTTTAAAAAGGCTGTCTGCAGTTCGAGAGGATAGCAGCAGCCGAATTTCGCCCATGGTTGGCCAAGGATGATAAGATTTCTATCCTTCTGGGTCCGAATCTCAGGTGGGCGACAAGAGAAGAAAGAAGATAAAAAGGTGTTGAGAATTTACTTTGAAAATAAAACAAAGGTTAAAAATGCACCTAAAATAGCAATTAAAGTGCATTTTATTTGGTAGTTTCAAAAATTCTTTGTACCTTTGCATCAGAAAATAAAACAAGAAGATAAATAAAAACAATAATAATCATTTTAGCCCTAGCGCATCACGGTTAAGCGACGAGAATATGAAGAAGAATGATATTACATCATTAGATGATCTCAAGGAGTTTTTGGTAGCTTATCAGGAGGAAAATCCGGAGGATGATTGCTGTGAGTTGGTTCGTGGTATCTGCCAGGAGAACGGATGGATTTATACCGCTGATTCTTCAATCGGTTATGATGATGAGGATTTCGCCACCGATGGTGAGCACATCCTTTCTTTGACTTCTAACGGCTTCGAGGTTCTTCCTAACGACGGACAGGACATCAACCACAACGGCACTGATATTACGGTTCGTGAGGATAGCGAGAATTTCTTTGTGGATTTCAACACCGGTCTGGGCGAAGGCATCTACCCAAAGGCAGATTGGACGCTGGAGAAGGCTATCAAGGACCAGGAGAACATCTATAAAGAAAATAAGTAATCACATCTAAGCCCTAGGCGCATCACGGTGAAGCGTAGTAATATGAACGATAAGAAAGTATATGTTGTCCTTTGCGACAAGACTATCACCAATGTTTTTGATTCTCCAGAAAAGGCTTTCAATAGCCTTCCTCAGAAAGATGAGTTTACGGAAGTTTATCAGACTATACGTACTTGCGACGGTGAGGAAGCAATTATCCCTACAGCGGATAATTTCTATCTGGGTACCCCTATTTATGTTCATGTAGCAGAGCATACGGAGGATGTGATGGGATTCCAGGTAGAGTGCCAGGAAGAAACCTTTGTTTACGAGATTAAGGAGTTTAAAGTAAAATAATAACCATTCAGCCCTAGGCGCATCACGGTTAAGCGCAAGAACATGAAGAAGTTTTTTGTATATTTCGACAAGAAAGTTATCATCAACTCAGCAGAAGAAGCCGAGGAGTTTATTAATAGCCTGACCGACAAAAACGAGCCTGGCGGCAGAAAACTGGAGGTTAACTACAACGTTCACGCTCTTCTGAAAAAGATTTATCAGGATGAGCAGGCGGGCAGAAAATTGCAGACTACGGGCTGTAGCCCTTCATCCTTCATCTATTGCTATCCTGCCCTTGCTGATACACCTGAAGAGTGCGAGAAGGCTATCATAGCGAAAGAGGCAGCAGACCGCAAGCGCAAGCAGGATGAGGAGATCCAGGAGAAGCAGCGCATAGCCCGAGAAATCAACGAGCGCCGCAAGGAGCTGGCTGCGATGCCGAAGGGCACCTATACCGTGGAGATTATTATCTCCATTCTCGACCATCACACCTGCGGTCCTTTTCATGATGTAGCCATTATCGGGTGCCAGGCCGAGAACGGCGAAGATGCCTACAAGAAGGCGACGGAGAAGCTGAGAGATAAGTACGGCGACGACCTTCTCGATTACGAGACTATCGCCACCACTCAGATTATCCCCGTCCCTGCGTTACAGATAACAAGTACTTTGTTATAGCATTGGCGATTTATTACTAGTTTATAGATTATATTCAGCCCTACCGCATCACGGTTAAGCGGATAAGATATGAGAATTACAATCGATGGTGGACATAATATATTATCCTGCGTAAATATTCCTCTTTGTGATGCTAAGTACACGAAGTTTGGTGAAGGCTTTTTTGATAGTGAAGCCCTGGAAAGCAGTGATACCTTGGAGGATATTGTCCGTGAACGCTTTGAGTCTTTTTCAACACGCGAAAACGGATGGAAGGAGTTTTCAGAGTGGAAAAAGAAGAACGAAGATAAAGCCTGGTACGATTTGCGAGAGGGCGAGAATGGAGGTCTCTACATTGTTGCCGGTGATTCTGAGAGTATTAGGTTTATATCAAAGGTTGATTTTCTTGCACTCGATTATAAGGGTTACGAGATAAACGTTTATAGCTGGGGTAAGGATCTCTACTCTTTTGGTTTCTGGATAGACCCTGAAGGCGGAATCCTTCGAGCTTCTGACGATGAGCGATCTTGTTTCTTTTATGATGATTTGGAAAATGACGCAGCAGATTATCCGAGAAAGGATTTCAACTTCAAGGCAGCTCTCGATGATTTGGTCGCACATAGCGACGACTATCAGAATAGCAACGAGGATGAGGAGGAAGAAGACGACGAGGAGAAATAAAAAAGCCCCGACCGAAGCCGGGGCAACCGCGAGCCTTCCGGCTCGAATCTACTATAGTAGAAATTTGGCTCTGTAAGAGCGTTTAAATCCACAGACTTTGAAGAGTCTGACCGTCAACGGAAGCTATATGTTTCTTTTTATTCCATAAAGGTTCGATTGAAATCTTCCGAAGACGGTGCAAATTTAAAAAATAAAATAATACGGCGTATCAATTTACCTGAAAAATTATAGAATTTTATGTTTTTAAAGCCCTACCGCATCACGGATAAGCGGAATAAAGATGTTTAAGATATTGCACGCCTTCCTTGATTATCCCTTCTGCTCGTTCGAGTTTCTGAATCTCGACACTCAGGATCATATATTTGCTTCATTCTTCGATGATCCTCTCTATGAGCTTCTGAAAGAGTGCGGGGTGAATTACGACCACGAATTAGAAGGGAAGATAATAGAGAAGATTCCGTCCGATTTGCGCATACATACCAGGGAGTATGCCGTTATCAGGGCGCAACAATATTTAGACGGTTCTTGGTTCTTTCCCTGGCTAAAGAAGAAAAAGTAATATAATCATTCAGCCCTACCGCATCACGGCGAAGCGGATTTTTATGGAGAAAGATAGATTTGTCGTAAATCCCAGTAAGACCGAATCAGTAACATGGACGGTTGAAGATAATGTATCAGGCATAGGAATCACTTTCGTAGAAGGAGATTTGTTTGATACTTGTAGATATTTTGTCATCGACAAAGAAAAATGCAAGAATAAGGATATTGATGGCATCGTTGCAAATATCACTAAGTGGATAGGTGAGAATCACTTGGATCTGGCTGTATGCAACGTTTCTGCCCGATTACGCGCTATCTGGCTGATGAACGATTACTATAGCTTGGCAGTTATTACTCGGGCTATTAAGGGTATCTCTCCTAACGATGTGGATATGGCGAATGCTTCTGATATTCTCTTTAACAAGGTTCGCGATTACGTTCTTACGGGCGATGGCGAAAATGAGTTCAATCATCTCATAGGGCGAACTCGACTTCTGGGTGCGGTATCTATGCTATCAGATAAAGAGGCAATGGAACTGTTTTTGCGTGGCTTCGGTTTATTGGAACTATAAAGCCAAGGCTGAAATAGAAGTTGGTAATTATGCAGCTGATATTGCTCATTGGCCGGACTATTTATCCAGCGAGCAGCAAAACGAAGCGATGGGTAACGATAGCAAGTTTATCGAAGCTGAAGGTTTTGAACTCGAAGAGGAAGAGGAAAATTAGAACACAAAAAGGCTTTGGCCAAACTTCTATTTCGGGAAAATAGAACATTTTATAGCAACTTTTTAAATTCACAAAGAAAATGGAGAATAACAAAACATCAAACAAGAAGGGGAGACCTGCAGCAGAGGGCAAGGCTCACAAATACGTGGTGCCCGATGATGTACACGACTGGATCAGAAAGCACGGAGGCAGCCGATATATCACGGATATTGTACGCGCTATCGAGGCTGCGACCTTAAAGGCGCAAGGACAGCAGCAGAAAAGCGAGGAGAAGGAACTGAATAATCATGACAGCAGCCCTTCGGTGCAGGCTTCTAACTTCAAACAGGTAATCGAGCATATTTGCATACCTGTGACAGATGAACCTATCGAGGAGCAGGATCGCAAGCTGATTTGCAATGTGAAACGTATCAGATATGGTTATCCTGTAAATTCTGATTCTAATGGTGGATCATGGAGGTTAGATGAAGATGTAGATGCAACAACACTTCATAAACTTGCCGAAATAATTCGCCAGTGTTTGAAGAGCGATTATGATCAAGGCCTTTGTTCGGGAACTCCTCACAGATTTGAAGACTACGTTATAGAAGGCATAGAGATTTGCAAGGATTCTGGGGTAGCTACTGTTACCTTCGGTAGCTAGTCACTCCTCGTTATAGCATCGGTGAAACTTCATCGATGCTGCGACAAAATTATAAACATTAATATTAATACTTTAAAGATTATAGACATTATGAAAAAAGCAATTACTTACTCCCTTGCAGCCCTCGCCTTCGTAGGTGTAGCCGTGCTGCTCTTCTCTACCATCGGCGTGGCAGTGTTTTTCCTGCCCCTTCTGGCAGGAGCATTCAAATAAGATATATCAATTTTAATACTTTCGTTTTAAAGATTATAAGATTATGACTAATAAGGAACTGAATATGGCTATCCTCAGTAAGTTGTATGAGATAGCCGAAATGATTTGGCAGAAGATGGCACGAAACGACCATGGTTGTTTTCGTGCCAGCGAGATAGCAAAGAACCTGGATAAGATTTTTTGCTGGGGTGATGTAGATAAGGATGAACTTTTTCAGGTAGAGGTGGATAGCTTCCGCTGCGAGTTTGCTGCTGCGTATATCTTTCGTCTTGTTACCAAGTTCGAGGGGCTTGCCGGTATCGGCAAGAATGCGCACATGTTTACTTATCAGGAGGAGGATAGCAAGGAACGTGGATGCGTATGCTTCCAGGCTACCAGGGAGATGGCAGAGCTTTGCGATTTCGTCAACAAAAAGCATAATATGGCGGCAATAACCAGTATCTTTATAGATGCAGAGAAAAACCGCCTGGTGGCTACTGATAGCCATAAGCTGCTGGCTATGCCTGTTACCATCACTCAAAAATCGGGTGATACCCGCGAAATGCTTATCAATGCGAAGACCTGGAAGAAGATGTGCGCAAAGATGAAGCCAGGCGAAGTGTACGACCTGGTGGCAGTGAAACTGGATAATCGTGAAGAGGCTACCGTGATAGAGTTTGATGGCTTGACTTCCTATGAGCCTTCTCCTTGCCGGTTCGTAGACTGGGCTTCCTGCTTTGGCAATATCTTCGACGGATATTGTGCTCATGTAGGCGATAGCTGGGATGCTATCCGCAAGATGATCCGCTCCAGCAAGGGTGGAGATTGTGCTTATCTTTCCGGTAGGATGGGCGAAAAGTTCATCCAGATAAAAGTGGGCGAAGACGTGGCGACCTTTGCCACCGATGAAGTGCTGAAGCGTAGTTTCGCCCTGTGTTTTGGACGTGAGCATCTACTGGCTATTCCTCAGTTGGATATTCTGTATCTGGGCACCGAGGCGAAGACTCCGAAGATGGCTGAGTGCAAGAACGGAAACATCTATCTGCTCTGCCCTCGCAAGGATGGCGATTCGTATATCGGCGAGAAGGTGGCTGCGCCATCTTTAGAGAAAAAGGTTGTACCATCTTCAAAGAAAAAGGTTGCATCGTTATCGCACATCTGTGATTTTAAGCCTGTATGCGGCTATCTTGCATCATCGCCTATCATTGTACCATTTGGGCGTGATAAGGGCGTAGGCGCAAGGAAAAACCACTATCTGGTAGGCGTGGCTGCCTGCCCTATGCCACCACCTGGGGATGAGATAAAGCTTTTGCCCTTACAGGGCGAGAGGGGTGCGCCTATGATTACCCAGGGCGCTACCCTGGGCTAGGAGCTTCTGCCCTTTCAGGGCGTGCTGCTTGAGTAGATTTAATAAAAACGTGAAGGTATATAATAATTCCGGAAGCCTTTGCGTTACTTTAATATACATATACATTATAGAACAATTTTAAAACTAGAAAATATGACAGATAATAAAGAGATAGTTGTCATTCCATGTAATGATCACGCCATTTTCTTTGATGAGTTCGGCGTATTGCGTGAGCGCATCGGTATTGCATGGAAGAAAGATAAAGACTGTTTAGAAAAGCTGGATAATCAGTATTATATCAGCGAAGAAGGTCATTGGAATCTTCCTGCAGGTGAGAATGACGATTTTGAGTATAGCCCCATCATCGCCCATCGTGGAGAGACGGTACCTTTTGAAAATCTACGTGACATCTTTGGATATACTCGATATATTTCATCGGTTATTCCCGACCTGAAGGGTTATGATGTTCATATAGACAAATCGAATATGACCGGTTCTTTAAAGGTATTTATTGACTACGATTTCTATGATGACGAATTTCCTGATGGCGGATGTTCATCCTACGAACTGACGGTAGAAACAGACAGGGAAGTATTAGTTATGTCTTTATTGGAGAGTCTGCGCTTTACGAATCTCGGTTTAGAGGATAGAGATGTGGATGTACTAGGGACACTGAAAGACTACCTGGTCCCTTTCCTGATAGAATACTGCAAGCTGATGAGTTCAAAGGTTGAGTTTGGAATATTCTTCCGGAAATCAACCTCAAGTGATGCTGACCTACGCAAAGATAGAAATCGCATCATCTGTGAGGATGAAAAGAAGTATCTCGGACTGATACGAAAATTTGTGAAGGAGGAATTTGAAAAGGAGTGGAACAATTTTCTGGACAGAGAGTATCAGAAGGAACTTTATAAGAAGAAGCATGACGAGTGGCAGCAGGAAGCCGCCAGCGGGTACGACAGGAATCCTAATCTGATGGAGTAGTTATCGCTATGTACTGGTTATGCTATACTGGTATTATAGCAGCATAACAGAAACTTTATAGCAGCAGGGAAAATCCACGGATTCCGCCCTGCTGCGACAGAATTATAAATAAAAACTTTCTAATTTTTTTGGCTTATGAAAACAAAGACGTTTTTGTTTGCCACCACCTTCATGATGATGGCAGCGTGCATGAATACTTCATGCAGCAAGTATGCAGATGAGTTTACGGATTCCTATCAGGACGCACAGACGGATGCAGCCGTGGGCGTGGAGCATGTGAAGCTGAACCTTTCGGCTCCGGAGGTTGCTCTGGGCGACGGATCCGCTACCCGTGCAGTCCTGCAAGCCGACGGCAAGAGCATGACGGATATTTATATCTTTGATTATAATCAGACGAGCGGTAAACTGCTGCAGGTGCTTCATCAGACCAATAGCGCCGAGGATTTTGCGCAGCCTGATATGACGCTTGCTTATGGCGACCACACCTTGAAGGTGATTGCCACACGCAGCGTCTCCCCTACCCTGCTGGATGCCGATTCGGCTGCATGGGCTGCGAAGGATAATGTGCTCACGCCTATCTCAGACAAAGTGCCGGCTATCTTGACGAGCGGCAAGACTTCGGATAGCTTCGGGGCTACCAAGGACGTGAGCGTTACGCCCGGCAAGGCATTGGCGGTGAATATCCAGATGGAGCGTATCGTGGCGAAGCTGGTGCTTGACGTGACGGATGCGATTCCTGCGGATTGCAGTAATCTGATGATGGGCCTGGATGAGTACTGCCATTTTTCGTGGGAGGATTTCGACGTTATACAGCCGGTGAGAAATCAGAGAACCTACGATATGACTACCTATGCTGGCGGAAATGGCGTGTTGATTACGTATTTCGTGTTGGTGCCATCGGATGGCTATTCATCGGATATTACCTTTACCCTGGGCAAGAAGGGCAGTGATAAGCCTTATTCTAAGTTCACGGTGCAGAATGTTCCGTTTGAGCGTAATAAGGTTACGACGATTAGGGGTAAGTATTACAACCACCAGTCGGGCGTTTCCTTTTCGCTGAAGGCGGAATGGAATAAGAACGGAAACGATGTGGAGATTTAGATTATAGTTGATAGTTTATAGTTTATAGACTATAGGGGAAATCAGAGGGTGCAAACGTACTCTAGACTATCGTACTATTGAACGTTTGCACCTTTGTTCTTTTACACTATAGTACATTTCCATCTCTACATTTTGGTACACCCGCACCTTTGTTCTTTAGTACTATAGTACATTTCCATCTTTACACTTTTGTACATCTACACCTTTGCCCTTTAGTACTTTTGTACGCTTACACCTTGGTACGAGGTAAACGGTTTCGTAGATATGATTTTCAATTTTTGAAGATAAAAACGGGGCTTTCGCACGATTGCACTTTTCGCCTTTCGTACTCTAGTACTATCGCACTATCGTACTATCTAATATCCACACCTTAGAACCTTCCGCCATTTGTACTATAGTACTATCGTACTATTTCTATTCTTAATAATTAAATAAGATTAAAATCTTAGAAATATATACGGATTTACTTGCAGGATTCATTTATTTTTCGTACTTTTGCACCGTAGTACTTTGGTACGATAGAGTATTTGAGCTTAGGTTCATTTGTACTTTAGTACTCGTAGTTTGAATTTTATTATTAATACTTTAAAATATAAAGATTATGGCAGAAAATAGATTGAAAGAAGTTCTTGCCTTTGTGAACCACAAGGGCGGTGTTGGTAAGACTACAACCGTGCAGAATTTGGCTGTAGGTTTGCGCAGATTCGGCAAAGGTAAGTTTGGGCTGAATGCGGCTGGCAAGCAGCGCAAGCCACGCATCCTGCTCATCGACCTCGATCCGCAGGGTTCACTCTCCTTCCTCTTTGACCGTAGCGCGACCAAGCACCCCGAGCAGCTCACTATCTACGATTCGCTGGTAGAGCAGAAGCCTATCCCTATCTATCAGGTAAGAGAGGGCATCTATCTGACTCCTGCATCCAAGAAATTGATTACCATTGAGCCTTTTTTGAATCAGCGTGCAGTGCCGAGAAAGGCACTCTTCAAGCTGATGGCGAAGCCGCTCGCCCTGATGAGCGAGGAGGATGGCGACCTGGCGAGTGATGGCATTGATTACAAGGATGGCGTAAACGTGATGGAGGCGTTCGATTTCGTGTTGCTCGATTGCCCACCTGCGCTGTCCCTGCTTACCTATAATGCGCTGACGGCTGCATCGGGTGCCGTGCTTCCGGTGCAACTGGAAGCCTTGGCAACGAAGGGTATTTCTGAAATCATCAATGCCATTAAGGAGACTAGAGAGGATTTGAACGAAGGTTTGAATATCCGTGGAATCCTGATGGTGATGAGTAATGATCAGACGAGAGCCACTAAGGAATATAAAGAATATCTGGGCACGACGTTCGCAAAGTATCTTTTTGATTCCTACACCCGTCGTGATACCAAGATGGTGGAGGCGCAGTCAATGAAGTTATCCATCTTTGAGCGCACGCCTTACTGCAGAGTAGGTTTAGACTACGAGCAATTTACCAAGGAAGTGATGGACACCATGCCCGATTAATGTTTCATATAATGATTTATAGATTATAGATTATGGTAGAAAAAGTAAAGAAGCCGTATAACGTATTTACGCTTGAAGGTTCTGACCTCGTAGAGGAGAACGAGAAGGTTTTAAATGAGGATGCAACGCCCGATTCTTCATCATCTGCTGCATCACCCACACCGCAGCCGAAGCAATCCCCACAGCAGGAGCAATCAGGGCAGCCAGCGCAGCGCATTGCGCCTGTAGTAAACGTGAAGCCTGCGAAGACTACAAAGACCGTGAAATTGATTCTCCCGATAGAGTATTATTTTTCGTTGTCAAGAATCAAGGAATGCACCAACAAGTCTTTGCAGGACTTGGCAGCTCAGGCCGTGATGGATTTCGTGGATAATTTCGGGAAGAAGCAGGTAAACGAAAAGTCAGATATGTAGGTAAACGAAAAGTCAGATTTGCAGGTAAACGAAAAGTCAGATTGAGGTAAAATCTTACTAAAGTCTTTTACCTGATTTGGTACCAAAATAGTACCGAAGGGTATAGTTTTTGGTACCAAATCACTGCATTTATGGCTAAGTTTGAAGCGTAAAGTATTGAATTTCAAGCATTTATATACTGCAAAATGTATCATACTAATGTATTTCTCATTATACCAAATGGTTAAATGATTGATTTCCAAATTATTACGATAAAAACTTAGCCATAAATGTAGCGACTTTCGGACCAAAAGGTACAAAAGGGTTATAGTTCTTGGTACGCAACAAGTCAATACATTTGTGGCTAAGTTTGAGGTAAAATCCTACTAAAGTATTTTACCTTCTTACTAAATCTTTTTACCGAGGGTTATAGTTCTTGGTACAAAGGGTTATAGTTCTTGGTACAAATGGTTATAGTTCTTGGTACGAAAATACCAAATCTGGAGGGTTATAGTTCTTGGTACAAAGGGTTATAGTTCTTGGTACAAAGGGTTATAGTTCTTGGTACATTAAAAATCTCGAAAGTGTAGTGTTTATCGGGGTTTCCGACGATTTCGGGGTCCCTATACTAATACTAATACTATTTATTATATCCGTATATGAAAGAATGAAAATATATATAGGTAATAGTTATGGCCAAAAAAATAGTTGAAAAAGTATCCGACTCTACTCAGGTATCGTTTAAAGACCTGGAGAGGCAGCCTACCGCCGAAGAGCTTTGCAGTTTACGGTGGATAAAGACTCCGTGTTCCTATGCTTCGCTAGGCAGCACGTTCACCCTTTTGCAGCAGGACATCATGCTACAAGTGAGTGCAAGACTTCAACGATACATCAATCAGTATTACGACCAAATGCGATATAAGGAAAAGACTTACCCTAAGTCACCTTTCCTTTCTGAAGAGCAGAAGGACGAGGCATTGCATATTCAGCTTGATATGTCTGACCTGGTATCATCACGTTCAAATTATAAGGAAATGTTTCAAGAGTATGCTGATGGCAAGGTTCCCGTAGCCGAGCAGATCAGCGCCCTGAAGATGTATGTAAGGAAGGATAATGTGGTAGATCTTTATCCGGTGTTTGATAAGATTTCTCTTCCTAAGAAAGTATGGAAGATGCAGGACGGGACCGAGAAATGGGCTTATTCAGGTATCATAGATTTGCGTATTAATCATTTCATCGCTGACTACGCTTTCGACTTGAGTAAGGGATATATTCCACACATGGCTCGTGTAGCAAAGACGAGCAAACGAAGGGTAACACCTAGGGTGTATCTTTGGCTGATGGAGAATAAAGACCGCTCTAAGAAAAGAAAGGGCTTGGATGATCCGCTATCGGTTACGCTCGAAGACTTGAAGGATTTTCTGGGTTGCTATGAAATCAATCCAGAAACAAACGAAAAGGTGTATCAATATCCGAGATATTCCCGATTTAAGAAGGATGTTCTTGATAAGGCGAAGGCTGACCTGATAGAGCAGGCAAAGCGAAATGAGATTGACATTACTTTTGATTACAAAGAGCACTACCTGAATGGAGGAAAGCGTGGCAATCCTGATTACATCACCTTTGAGGTGTTCTATACGCCCCTGGGAAGGCTTCACAAGGCTGGAAAGTTTACTGAGGGTGAATTGTTCGATGCGAAGGCATTCGATGTAGCGAAGAACGTGCAGCCTGCTTCTTCTAAGATAGAAACGAAAGTAGGCGAGGGTGGCGACAAGTGGAAAGCGTTCTGCAACCTCATTATAGGCGACGCTGAGAAATCACTGATTTCACGCCTTTCCTTCGTCGGCATGAAGAACGACCGCTTTTGCGTGGAGTGCAGCGATGAGGATTTTGAGATGATCCGAAAATTAGGTATCGAGGATAAAGCAAAAGAGTTCTTTGGGTGCAAAGGTTCTTTTGCTCCGGTGTTCTACCGAGGATGATTTTTGCAGTTGATAGTTGATAGTTTATAGTTGATAGGGCATTTTTTCTGCTATCAACTATAAACTGTCAACTATTAACTATTAACTATCAACTATTAACTTTTTTGTCCCCATCATTTCTGAGAAAATAGCTACCTTTGCATCAGAAATATTAAAAACAATGAAAACGTATGAAAAGGAAAGAGATTATTCATCTACTCTTGATAGCAGTAGCGATGATGATGTTTGCGGCATGCGCTTCCTCTCGACGGGTGGTTAGCAACAATCACCAGGAGACGAAGGATAGCGTGAAAACCGAGCAGCAGGATAGCGTGCATAAGCAGGTGGCAGTGAGCGATAGCGCCGCCATGAAGGTAAATGAGGACAAGCACGTATCTGTCACCTCCTCGGAATCGGGCGAATATGAGGAAACTATCCAGGAGAATATCACCGAGTCCACTGATTCTTCCGGCAACAAGCAGAAGACTACCCAGCGCACCACTCACCGCAAAGGCACTCACAACAGCCAATCTTCCTACGATGAGCGTTTGCAGCGACAGCAGCAGGAAATCAATCAGATGCAGAAGACCATCGATAGCCTATCCATTCGTACCCGCAGCGACGTGGGCACCCATTGGGCAGCCATCGATAGCTTATCGGATATGCAAGAAAAGAATACCGAGGAGACAAGAAAGGCTACCTGGCAGCAGACGGCAAGAAAGAACGCCTTCGCGTTGTTCCTGATATTAGTAGTAGTGCTGATATTGACAACCTTCAAAAAGCATAACGACTATGGGCAAGGGCAAGAAAAGAAAGAATGATTACGATCTCGTAGATAATGAGGAACAGGCAGAGGTTACGCTGCAGGATTTCGTCATTCCGGCAAAGATAGAAGCCTTCGGTAAGCAGTTTGAACCGATGAATCACTGGACGGAAGACTGCGAGGTATTTAATGATGCCCGGCTTCGGGAGTACTTCAAGGCGATAGTCTGTCCGCTGGGCGACCCTTTGAGCCTATACCTTCAAGAGCTAGGCTATAAAGGCTTCCACATGCAGCATGACGAGAGCGGCGAGCCGGTTATCTATTGCCGTGCTCTATAAACTATAAATTATAAACTATAAACTAAATATAAGGATTTATGGGTAAAGATAAAAGACCTCACAACTATCTGAAGATAGCAGAGGAGAGTGAGACAGGCAAGAAGCTGAAAGCATTTCTTGCTGAGTGCAGTGAAGCAAGCGAAAAGGCTCGCATCTGGGTAGAGAAGCAGGGCGGTGATACTTATTATGAGTCGCCAGAAGGCTTTGCCGGGGGCGTGGTGATGGTGGAGTTCAAGGACACCATTAGCAAGGAAGGTTGGACAAACGTTCAGACTCCTACCAAGGACGGAATGAAGAGCACTTCTCTCTTTATTCCGGAAGAGAACAGCGAACTGGAAAAGGAGATGATGGCGCTCCCTGTAGTAAACGAAGCGGCTCTTATTGCCATCTTGCAGTTCAAACCTAAGATGGCAAAGGATAAGGACGGCAAGGAAGTTCCTCTTCCCTTCACCTTTGGTAATACCACGCCTGTGCTCTTCCTGCATCATGGCTTCTTCTACACCGATGTGCCTTACGAGAGCGCAAGCACCGATTGCCAGGCCATCACGGAGAAGGAGTTCCTTCGCCGCAAGATGGCGGCAGTAAACGAAAGCTAGATTACTATTTTTTCGTGTATATATATCATCTATATTTTAGTTTTGGAATTTAAGTTATTAAGGTTAACTTTCTGCAGCCAGCCGCCCGTGATGGGTAGCTGGCTGTTTTTTATTATCTAAGGCTCACGGTGGCGAATATCCTCTGCCACCATTCCGTAGTCCGCTTGCTGGGGACCTATGCGGCGGGTCAGCTCCGTGATGAGCTTCTGCTGGTCGCATATCTGCTTCTGCTGCTCGGCTATGATGTCGAGCATGCGGTTGAGCGTATCTATGCTGATACCCGATTCTGCCGTCGGCTCAGAAGCAGTCTCTACGATAGGAGCCGAGGCGGTAGCCGCGCCCTGCTTATTCTTTCCTTCTTCTTCCGTTCCTTCACATCTCGGTTTCTCTTCCCCGTTCCCGGCGATTCTGTTGCCGATCAGTCCAGGAACCACCGACTTGATTCTATCCACGTCGAGCGGGTCACGCAGGGCACGTGTGCCCATTTGCCGTTTGGCATCATTCCCTAAGTATCCGCCATCCGGCTCAAACTGGTCGCCTATATCAGGGCGCACGTATTCCACCCCGCAACAATCACCATCTCCCATAGGGTTAGCATCCGCATCTACAATAAATGCCGAAAGCGGAACATGAAACGCATTGCAGAAACGCAGCAGGGCGATGGTAGGCAGCGGCGACTTCATGCGCACCCAACTATCCAGGCATGTATTACTCGTTGTGCCCATTGCTCTCATCACCTGCTTGTTGGTGATGTCCCTGTTAGCTTCCATCCACTTGTTTAGGTAGCTATAATTATAAAAGTACTTCATATCTCAAATATATTTATAAGGTGAATAACTCTATTCTGTTCATCTGAAAAACCAATTAATATACCTAACCTATGTTAAATTCCCCTAATTTCTGAAAGAAAATATAGGTAACGTTTGGTAGTTTTGATTTTATTCTTTAAATTTGCACCAAAATTAAGAAATAAAATTGAGATGACAAAGGAAATCTTAGAAAAAATATGTAGAAAAAATACTCCATTGGAGGTAAACGATGTTTCAGTGGAGGAAAAGAAGAACTTAGCTGAGTTTTTATCGACTAAGGGATTCACTACTTCTACTTTCTATCTCAGATTTTTCCAGAAAGGTTTTGATGCCTGGGAGATCCAAGGCGTTAACGACTGCAAAAAACAGTTCTTAGCTATACCCGAAGTAGGTAAGCTATTAGCTGAATACGTAGAAACCGATGCACTGGGCAACGAGATAGGCAAGAAAGGCTATCTGGCAGAACTTGCCAAGAGCGACGAACCGGGTGTGTTCTATACCTGCTTAAAGAAGGCGAACAATGGACTCTGCATGAAGTTCTTCGCCTTTATGGAGGAGCGGGGCATGAGCCGCACCACCATCATCAAGCGTTTCACCGCTGATGATTGGAAGCCATGGGAGCAGGAAGGCATCAAGGCACTTTTAAGCATTCATAACTACAAATGATAGATGTAACTGTTGATTTAGAAACCTGTTCGCTTTCTCCCACCGCTGCCGTGATGAGTATCGGCGCGGTGGCGTGGAAGCGCTACGGAAAAGAATCGCCTTTCTTTGATGAAGGCGACGGCGTTTTGAGAAATTCAACTTTCTCTGCACATGTGGATTTACGATCCATGTTCCTCAATGGCTTCACCTTCGATCAGAATACGGCAGACTGGTGGGCAAAGCAGAGTGACGAGGCGAAGGCTGCCTTGCTCGACAACGACAGCGACGAGGAACCTTGCCGGCCGATTGATGTAGTCGTTAACGACCTATTCGGGTGGATAACCTATATCAAGCAGAAACTCGGTGATGAAGACCTTTGCCTTTGGGCGCAGGGCACCGACTTTGATGTGGCCATCTTGAGATATATCTGCTACAAGCTTGGCATCAAGTTCGAGATAAAGCATACCCAGTTGAGAGACCATCGCACGTTCTACCTGGAAATGGCAAGAATCTTGTGGGATGCAGCTGGGGTTCATGAGGAACCTTTTACCCTCGACAGGGCTTATGCCTTGACTACGGACTATAAAGACATCGCCGATGATGAAGGCGCGGCACATGATCCGCTCTTTGATTGCAAGCGCAGTATTTATAGTACTTGGCAGATGATGCAGAAAATAAGGGAAGCAGCCTATGCCCCGTCTATTTGATTTGCCTTATATCCCTAACCGGAAGGGCATTCAGCAGAAGCACAGAAATCTATCCCGATATAAGCTGCTGCATCGCTTCGCCTATACCGAGACGATGAGCGGACTGAGGGATGATATTCCGACACTGCTATTCTATGCGCCATTCGCCCTGTTAAAAGATACCTGCGAGTATCTTTGCAGGATGATGGGGGGCAGCGTGGAAGATATGATCATCACGCCGTCGCATAGTTGCCGCCGAAAGAACGGAAAAATCTATTGGAGGCAGGAGGTGCAGATTATCGGTCTAGATACCGATTTTCTCACGATGGAAAGTCTATCGCAGATGATAGTACACCGTATGGAAACCATCTGCAACTGCAAAGTAAGGCGTTATCGCCTGGAAACATTCTTGAATTTATAAACGAAAAGATATGAAGAAATAAAAGATATTCTGCATGACATCATGCAACTTCGGTACGATATACACTTCGTTTCCGATTTTTATTTTGTTAGACAACCGAGCCATCGGTTAAATGGCAGGAAGACCAGACGGGCGATAGGTGGACGCTGAAAAGCTTCACTAATAAGTTGATACCCCCCCACCGCAGTCTCGGAACGATAAGTGAAAAGTCTGATTAAAAAGCCTGAGGAATACCTATCGATGCGGTAAGCGGGGCATCCTCGAAATTTGGCGGTGTCGCCCCGAAGGTCTTCTTTCTTTGACAATATGATATAAAGAGAATAGGGGAGGCAGTCTGGAAACGCTCTTAAGCAGGGGTAGTGGGAGTCAGTAATGCCCCACGACTATGCTGTACACTGCATCTTTGCAGCGGGCGAGTACCACAGATTTTCAAATGCTCCGACCGCTCGCTCTGGGAAATAACCTGGCAAGATGTAAACACTTGAAGTTTGTCCTACCCTCATGCAGCCGTTCCCAGCGATTCCGGCGCTGGCGAGGTCAAGAGTGGTGCCTTCCTTTTCTCTTTTAACTCTATAATTACTCTTGGTATAAGATATGTTATTCCACCCTATATTAAACCAGATTGCCAATCTCGACATGGCTTTCCTTGTGAAGCCAGCCGATGAGCAGCGCATCGAAGGACAGACGGCTTGTTTCTGTCCCCTCTGCCAGAAGGAAGAGGCAGACGATGGCGAGCAGAGCAAAGCGAAGCAGACACCGCACCTCATTATCTATAATAATGAGCGTGGTGGTATGTATAATGGTGTAGGGGTGGATAATGATACCAAGGCAGAGCATGGTGCCTTGCGCTGGATGTGTACCAAGACCGGAAAGTATGGCTACGGTGCAATCGAGCTTTATGCGGCAATGCGCAAGTTGCCAATGCACGGAGCAAGCCTATTGCGTCTTTGCCACGACCTCGTGGCAAAGGTGTATGGCGACAACGAGAAGACAAGAGCCAAGTGGCCGATGCTCTTTGCCAGGATGGACTACCGTACCATCGCCCCACAAACGATTGAAACGTTTTCTTTTATTCCAAAAACTGACTTCAATCCCCAGGAGCTTGCAGCCCTTGGGTGCGAAGTTACATCCGTAAAAGGCATTCCGCAATACGGCTTCGGTAAGGACTTTAATACTACGATGCTAAATGAAGATTTCCGCATATACGCCGTAGATAAAGTAACCCTGCCTAACGTGGTGAGAAACGGACAACTGGTAAGCGAAATCATTTACGGCACTCCCTGGAACCCGCTGTTCGTCTGCTTCGCTACAGACGTAATAGCGCCGCAGGGCAGCTGCGGATGCTTCTTTCGTCCAGCCATGCAGCAAGACCCCATCGTCTTCTCCACCTGCGAGGATCACAGCGTGAGAAAGGTGAGTAAGTGGCTGATGGGTGATAAGGTTTTCACCTATGCGATGGACCATCGGAGTAATAACTCTACTGCCGTTCACTCGGCAATAGAAAAGCTGCAACCCGATGAACCTTATACAGAGACTAAGGAGATATGGGTGGAGAATGAAACGAAGGAAGGAGCGCCGAAAGGTACTTATCATAGTGAAGAGGAACCCATAGAAGTGGGCGACATCAAGGCTCAGAACATCGTGTTCTGTAGAACACCCGAAGACGCATTGAGCATTTATTATGCCATGCGTTCCCTGCGTCAGGATAAGGCGCAAGATAAGCATTTTCAGAAATATTGTTGGTATCACGTAGCCTTCTCGCTAGGCAGAAGAAACTTCTGGTATATCGAGCGTGGGCAGTGGAGGCAGGAAAAACTCGACTTCAATGCTTTGCAGTATCAGAAAATGAAGCGATTTGCCGAAAGGGTCATCATGATTTACCCTAACGACATTGCCAGCCAAAGGGATTGTGGAGCCATCGCAACTAAGTATTGCGATATTTGTTATGCCACGCTGCCCGATGGCTTCAGAAGCAGATATAATCAAAGGTGGAACTGGTTGTATGGTTGTTCACCACGAAGCGTGAGAGATTATCTGATGTGCTACCACATGGATGATGCCGACAATTTTAAGTTCGACCACGATATAAGGTTGCCGCTATATTCGAGATTGCGGGGAGCCAACAATACGGACCCATTCGAGATAGAATATCCTCGTGATCCGAGAAGCGGCAAACCTAAACCGCCTACCTGCAAGGTATCGCCTACCAAGGTGTGGCTCTTTATGACCTGTCACGGCTATTACAGAATGATAGACCCTGAGAGTACCGACCTCGTAGGTCAGTATATCCATCTAGACAGATGCTTTGTTGAGTACATCGACCAGAAGAGTATCATCCAGGCAACAAAGGTTCAACTTCTGCAGTTCACTGAGCAGAGTTGGCGGTATAATGACAAGGAGCGCAAGATGATGTCAGATTGTGCGAATCTGATAGACAAGAATTTCAGTGAGAAATCGGCTGGAGGCTTGCAGAGCATGGTGATAGATTTCACTGAAAGTTTCGATGCGCATACGGAGTATTTCTTTTTCCGCAATGTGGCGTTAAAGATTACGCCAGAAACCATCATGCCGGTTAGCTATGAAAAGCTGAACTTCTTTATCCCAGCCTTGGCAAAGAAGCCGTACGATTTCACGATGAGGGTATTCAATCCTCCTTTCGTTATCAGCGAGAGCCAGGAATATAAGGATAAGGTAGCAGCCATCGCCCAAGATGAAGCGCAGGTTAATGAGGACGGTTCACCTGTCTTTACGAGAGCCGAAATTGAACAGAAGAAGAAAGACTTGGAGGAATGGTCGCATACCTATCAGTGGCAAGTTGATTGGCGCGGCAAGCAAGAAAAAGAACTTTGGGCACCGCTCCGTGTTATCAGAGGCTGTTCCAACGTATTGTGGCGAAGAGAACGTGATGCGATTCGTAATAAGGAGCCTCTTACTAAAGAAGAACAGGCTATCATTGATTCTCATTTTGCCAACATGATTTCTTGCATCGGAAGAGTGTGCTATCGTTCTTGGGCAGATATGACAACTATATGCCCATATCTTTTGGAAGATGAAGTGAAGGATGAAAAGCAGGCAAGTGGTGGTACGGGAAAATCCATGATGATTAATATCCTCGTCAACTCGGCCGTAAATGTACTGCATATAGACCTGAAGAAATACAAGACAGAAGATAAAGCGCAGTTTGCGCTTACTGATATTCTGAAGTATCCTGGAAAATATAGGGTAGTGCATTGGGAGGATAAACCATCTAATTTCTCGGTGGAATACTTCTATAATATAGTCACATCAGGCTCGCAGGTTGAACGGAAGTTCGGAGATCCAATATCACTGAATCTGGATAACTCTCCTATCAATGTCATATCAAGTAACTCACAGCTGAATAATGCGGCAGGTTCTACCGCCAGACGTTTTCCGCTGGTATCGTTTTCTGACAGATTTGCAGGAGCCAATCCGATGCTGCATGAATTGGAACGTTCTCCTAAAGACTTGATGAAAAGTCTTGCAGATTCTCCCGAAAAGATAGCCGAGCGAGACCGCAATCAAATCATTTACATCTGTGCTCTTGCCGTGCAGTTCATCATGCGCTATCATACCTTCGCTATCGCTCCTCAGAAGAACGTTCAGCGAAGATTGATGGTAAGGGAAATGACCGAAAATTCGGTGAACTACTTTGAATGGTTCTTCAGTCGAAACGATGTCTATGGAGTACCTATCTGCGCAGACGACATGTTTAGTGAGTTCATGCGAGATTGGGCTGATGCCTCTGAGGGCAAGAGCAAGGAATATAGCCGAGCTACCTTCAAGAAGAAAATCAGGAAGTATTGCGAACACATGGGTATTACCTGCAATCCTGATAATCTATTGGTGGGTGAGGACAACAAGCGTCATGGCTGCTTCAAGCTCCGAGCCTGGATAACGGAGGAATACTTCGTAGGCAGAGAGTGGGAGAATGATGATAGTGTAGAGCCGAAACTCATCCGCAGGGTGAAGACCAGTAAGCACGTCTATTTCTTCTTCCGTAGTGGTAAGGATCACATTCCGGAAAGCTATGACGAGTTGAAGCGGATAGCGAAGGAATATGTAGAGGGTCCCGACCCATTACCTTATCGTGATGATGATGGAAATATCGTTTCCCTCACCTCAGAAGAGGAAGAACGCTGGAAGGCATTCACCTCCCGCAAGCAGGGCAGAAGACAAGCTATCCCGAACGCTAGCGATAGCAGCAATGCTGCTGCTACCGTAGATGAAATAGATAAGAGCAACCTGCCATTTTAGGCAATTAATAGTTAAGAGTTAATAGTTAATAGGGTATCATTAAGTTTATAAACAAGGAAATTGAATTTTTATAAAAATAATATTTAAATTATGGCTAGTTTTAGTGGAAATGTCGACCTTCTGGCTCTGAATGGAGCCAAGGTCTTAGTTGGTATCGACGAGAAGAATGCAAAGCGTCCTTACGTTTGCATTCCTCTCGATGTGAACGAAATTAGAGTAGAAGCATCTAAGAATGATGCAAGTAAAACTCAGGCAAAACTGAGAGTCAACATCTGGCCTTTCAATGAGGCGTATAAGAATAAGATACGCCAGAGTGCAGCCGAGCGTGGCGATACCCAGGTGAGTGTACCTACCCACGAAATGCAGCTCTCGTTCTCCACCGAGTACGTCAAGGCAGTAGCCAAGGCATTTCCGAAGCTCGTAGAGTCGGTGAAGGAAGCCAACAAGGAACGAGATCCGGAAATCGTAAATCAGGATTTCAACGATGAGAACTCTCACCTCTTTAAGGCAATCCGCACCCGTATGAACAAGCGAATCGCCAGCCTCTATCAGCCACAGACCGCGACCCAGCAGCAGCCATATCCGCAGCAAGCCTACGGCGCTGCCGGCAATGCCACCGCCTATGTACCGCCAGCTGAAGGAGGCAATGATTATTCATCAATGCCAGGTTACGACGATCCGAACAGCGACCTGCCATTCTAGTTAATAGTTAATAGATAATAGTTAATAATAAAATGAAGATACAAGCGCAATCATCCCTCTTGCTTCGCCAGGCTTTACAAAAAGCAGCGAAGTGTATCGACAGCAAGTCATCCGTCGCCATATTGGCCAACGTACTCCTTACCCAGCGCAAGGAAGACGGCAAATTCTTTTTCGTATCAGCTACCACTGATTCGGAACTTATCATTCCTGCACCCCTCACCATCGTAGAAGGAAGCTTCAAAGAAGATGCCGTTCTGCCTATTACATCATTACTATCCCTCCTCTCCACCCTCCCTGCCGACTGCGTAGTCACCATGGATCTGTCTCAGGACAAGGAGCGCAACATGAACATCGAGTACTGCACCCAGAACGGCGAAAATGTAAAAAAAGGTAATGTGAGTCTGGTTTATTTCAGCGCAGAGGCATTCCCTCGTGCTGCACAGCCCGATAATGCCAGTCTCCATATCTCCCTGCCGATGACAACCTTCAGCAATGTACTTTCTCATGCCGGCAAGTTCGTATCTGATTCCGATCTTCGCCCAGTGATGAGATGCCTCTGCATCGATGTAGCCGAGGATAGAAGTGAAGTTATCTTCGTAGCTTCCAACGGCCACGTCCTTATCAAACTGATTCATACCAACAACCCTTATACAGGAGGCAGCAATTTCTTCCGTAGTGGAACACCGGGAAAGATTCTCGTATATAGCTCCTTCTTCAAGACTTTTTCTGCTTTTGATGGCGAAGAGGATATTGATATTGAGGCAAACGAGAGCATGGTGAGATTCACGGCAGGTGACATTACCTTCGTCTGCAAGAAGGCAGAGGGTCAATATCCTAACTACAATTCCGTCATCCCTAAGAACAATCCATATACGGTTGTTGTAGACAAGCGAGAGCTGGCTAGCGTAGTGAAGCGTGTGGCTCTCTTCGCCAGTGAGAGTAGCAACCTTATTATGCTGAAGAAAGATGGCATGTTCCTCGATATTACTGCGCAGGATCTCGACTTCAATATGGCAGCCAACGACCAGGTACTTATCAATGACAGTACCTGTCCGGAAGGTCATAGTATCGGATTCAAGGCAAGTAGTCTGCTCGATGTTCTTGCACCTATTCCTGATGATAGCATCTGTCTGCATCTGAGCGACCCTAGCCGTGCAGCAGTTATCACTGCCAATGAGTCATCGCCAAGAGCATTGACCATGCTCATGCCGATGATTATCAATGATTAAACTTACATTAAACTGATAAGATTATGGACGATACATTGCTCTTTATCCCTCCCTGCTGCGTGGACAGAAAATTGCCACAGGCAGTGATGCAGGCACCACGGCGGGCACTGAGCTTCTATACTCACGGCGACGTGCTGGTGGATAAATTCTTCCACGCTGTCGGATGTATGGCCGATACGACTCCGAATCGTAGAACAAAGAACCATTTCTGCGTGATGGTGCTGGCTATGACCGTAAGCAGGACTTCTGCCACCGGTTATATCATCAACTACCTGAAGACTTGTTTTGAGCGTGAATGGATCACCCACCTGGTGCTCTCTACCGACAAGAGCGTAGAGGATTGGCTGGATATCCATCTGCGGGAGTATAAGGATAGAATCCTTTATGTGAATCATAAGGACGTAACAGCGCAGACTTCGCACATGGTTCTTTACAACGAGGAAAAGGCTTTCACCGTGGCTGGTCCGATGCTCGATACGCCAACGGGCAAGCTGTCGCATTATTCGATGGTACTCTATCCTGACTATGCAGCCTGGGATAACGCCTCTGACTGGTCAAACCCTTTAAAAAATATCTGTTTGCCAGATATATTGCGACACCGACAAAGGGTAGCCAAGGAGAAACGAAAGATAAAAAGCATCATCCTAGACCGTTTCCTGCATGCCCAGATGCCTCCTTATGCAGAGGATATGGAGCAGAAAATCCATCGTGATTATTACGACTTCGGCGGCAACGTGTAAGCATTTGTAAACTGATAAATATGTATCGCCATGACAAGATATAAGCAGTCTTATCAGAACCTTCGCCAGTTTTGCGAAAAGTGGCAGTGGATAGACCCACGCAGCGGTCAGCAGGTAACTGGCTACGTGCATCCGCAGACGGCGAGGAAGGTGGAACGCAAGCCGTTCTACATCAAGTTCCTCACCAAGACGGGTCATGTGGATGAAGGTGAATGTGTCTGCCTGAAGGTAGATGTGCTTCGCCACCAGCGAAAGGTGCAGTTCGTCAACAGCAAGCAGATAAGGGTAGTGAACGACATCCTGGTACTCGAAGTGGACGGAATCAGGTTCATTACCCATTAGTGATGAGTGAGTAGTGATTAATGAGACTTCATGTTTTTTTGGTTAGTTAGATTATAGTTTTTTAAACTCTATGATGTTCATCTTTTTAGGTGAATTGGTTCCCCTCCGGTGCGTGAGCATAGGAGGGCTTTTTAAACAAGAATACTCATTTTAAAAACGAAATATAAACTATGATAGAAATTCCATTTTTAGCAAGAATCGCCCTCATCCTGATAGGGGCAGTTCTCGTAGTCTTCATCTTAAAAAGACTTAAGAAGAAAAAGGCAGGAAACGCGTTAAAAGATTTAAGCGCCCTCACCGCCTTGGTTACGAAGTGGGAGCGTTCTGGCTTGCTTCATTGGCAGGTGAAGGGCAAGACTCTTTTGCTGGAGCAGAGCCTCGCAGTCTCCGTGATGTCGTTGGGATCTGAGAAATTCAAGAAGTTCCTCAATCTCTTAGCGCAGTTAAAGAATGCCGAACTGGTGGGTAATGCCTACGAGCAGCAGCGCCTAGACCTGGAGACGGCAGCCGTGCGAAAGGCGCAGGAGCAGACCCTGAATAAACTCACCGATATTGATATTCAGCGCATCCGCCAGGATGCACGCAAAGATATGCAGCACATCGACATGAAGAGTATCCTGGATGCCATCCATGAGTTCGACATTATGATCATCCGCAGCAACGCTATCTCTTCGGCGGATGCCACCGAGGAAGGAGGCCAACTGGTAGCCGTAGGTCATTTCGATGGTAAGAAGGTGGAAATGGCAATGTGGGACGAAATCAAGAATGATCTGAAAGAAGAAAAGTAATGAGGATAAAGATATAATAATAAGAAGGTATAGTCTTAAAACTATACCTTTTTTTAGTATCTAATATATAATAATTCTTAAATTTAGACCAAATTATAAATTAAACAATAGCTAACCTATCATTGTTTGAAATATTTTTGTATCTTTGCAACCGAAAGATAGGTAATATATACTTTTTTAAATAAAAAACGAAATGGTTAATATCACCCATTGTTCGCAGAAGCCTGATGCCAAGCCTTGCTGGGTATGCCTGCACGGTAGGTATTGCATCGGCGGATTGTACTGCTGCAAACGGAAACGGTATGTGCAGTATCAGGACACCGCCGATTGCCCGGATAAGGAGATGGAGCAGGTTAGTTAGTAACACAATAATAAGGTAAAGATATGGAAAAAGAATTTAAGGCCATCCTGCTTACCAAGGAGTCTTGGATGAATAGCCCACTGAGTGTGGCCAAGTATTCCGGAGGTGTGCAGGTTACTGGCGAAGGCGGTAAGAAGAGAACTCTCCTCATCGTGAATAAGGAGGGTAAAGACCTGTATCAGGTGGGCATCCCTTCTGGCGAGTCAGCCGACTTGGTAGATAAGGAGTTTATTCCTCTCTATAAGAAGCTGGGCAGAGATTTGTTTATTTCCATCGTCAATGCCAACCCTTTGACTTCCCGCAAGGAGCTGAAGGAAATCCTCACCCAGCAAGCCGAAATAAAGAAGAAGGGTGAGGAAGCCGAAAAGGCAGTAAGAAAAGAAAAAGAGAAGAGACAGAACCCTTCGTTTTTCGATTAGATAATTCGAGTTTTAATACAATAAAGATTTATAGAGTAGAATGAAAACATTAGAAGAATTTCAGAAACAAGTTCTTACTCCTTTGCGTAAGGAGAGAGACGACAAGCAGGACGCAGCGAGAGAAGTTCGCTCTAACGCTGCGGCTGAGTATATGAAGGCAAAGAAGATGATTGAGGAAAAGGAACATGCCTTCAAAGAACTGCAAGAGCAAGTACTGGAAGTATTCATACACCAGCAACTCCTCGACCGAAAGGCATATAAACTCCTGCTGACCGCCGAGCGTACAGATGCCTGCGCCAAGTATGATAAAGCCAAGCATGATGAGAAGATAGCAAAACGCCGTGCCAACGAGGAGTATATGGATAAAGTAGGCATCGCCTTTTCCCAATATAACAAAGAACGAGTAACCGCAGGCGAGCAGCCTATATATTACGAGAAGAGCCGTGAGGTCCTAGCCGAGGAACGCAAGGCTGGTCATAGTGAACAATAAACAACAAAAGCATGAACACAAAACAACAGAATGTTCTTCGCACTCTTTTGAAGAAATATAAATTCAAGAGTGTGAGCAATATAGTCCGCCAGGAACTCGGAATCAATTTCGAGAACTTCCTACAGAAGACGGAACCCCTCTACGTTATTCCTCGCATCGCTTCCTGCTATGCCGTGGAAGGGGATAAAGAGAAGCTGAACGGTATCATTTACAAGGAATGGCTGAAAGATGTGGTAGAAAAAGCCTGGGTAGCTCCTCTTAATGAATACACCGAGGAGTACGGCGAGCGCATCGTTCTCTCTGCCATCTATTACCTTATCGACAATGGCTTGTGGGAAACCTACGAAGGTCGCCTAGCCCTGGATGCGCAGGAAGAAAATTACTACGACAAGCTGGAAGATATGCCTTCCGCCATCGCCATGGTCCAGGAACAGCAGCAAGCCGAGGAGAAGAAAGTTGAGGAGGAGAAAGCCGCAATGCCCCTCACTGGAGCACCTGGCAAAAATCCCCCTCTCGCTCCCGTTCCCAGCGATTCCATCGCTGGCAAAAAGGAATCCGCCCCAGGCTATACGCTCACCGCCGAAGATGCCGTAGCCCTCATCGGTACCACTTCCGAAACCTGCGCTCAGTTGAAGCAGAACATCGAACGCCTGTTTGATTTCATCCGCACCGACAATGATACCGATGTCCTTCGTCAGAAGCTCTCCGACCTGCAGCGTCAGCTAGAAGCCCAGAAAGCCGAGCACCAAAAAGATATAACCGTCCTTCAGCAGAAAGTCGATGAAGCCAATGCCACTATGCAGAAGGCAAGCAATTATATTTCTAAGCTGCGTCAGGAAGCCCAGGAAGTCCAGAAGCAATACGATGAGCTGAATGCCAAATACAAGAAAGCTCTGGATGAGCGTGATGATGCCGACAAGGAGTTGGAAACCTGCAAGAAACTTCTCGAAGAGGAAGCCAATCGCGAGCAGCTTCCGAAGAAGAAAATCATCCCATACAGCGTTCTCGATGCCGTTCCGCTCTTGGGCAAGGGTGTAATGACGGGCTTGGTACCCGTCCTCTCCAAGTACAACATCGTGGTAGATTATAACAAGTAGAAAAGCGTATGGATCAAGGTATCATCAATCCGAAGAATTTGTTTCTTTCAAGGGTAGAAAGAAAGGACAATATCGTTCTGATGCCTACTCCTGTTGGCAGACCCGAAGAGTTCGGCTGCATAAAATTCAACAACGTCACAGAACGTTTATCGAAGCCCCGGGTAGTAGACCACGCAGAAACGGATGTTGAATTTGTCTTCCGAAACAAGATGGGTAGCGTTTATGCCGCGGTTTATCACAACGAAAAGGGCGAGGTAATCACAGATATGCTGACTAAGGCGAAAAGCTCTAAGTGGGAGTTTCACAATTTTAAAATCAGTTTTCTTCCTTGTTTTACGAATGCTTATATCTCGTCGATATATGGCTACAAGCAGATTTCTGAATTGCAGGTTGCGCAGGAATTATCTCGCTTCTTCGCATTTGAAGGCGTTAAGTCAGTTATCGGAGATTATTCCATGTTGGCACTCCCCGGTGGCATAGCCGTAGCTCGATGCGTCTTCAAGGATGAGGAAATACTTTCTGCTGAGTTGTTCGATTTCGTAACATACGAGTCTCTTGATAGGGATGAAATCAAGGACATCTACTATCAGGAGTTCCATCAACACATTTCCGGAGAAGAAATGAATATCTCTAATTTCCCCGAAGACTTTCTGAAGGAGATTCTTGCGGATAGTGTAGAGAAGATGCAGAAGAAATGTGATAAATAAAAGAATAGTCTTGAGAGAATGGAAAAGACAATGGCAAATAAAACAAAACGATATGGATAAAGCAGATTTCGATTATGATTTCTATCTCGTCACGCTCCGCACGGCTGATGCAGTAGGCATGACGGTAGTGAAGAAGGATGACTTGGCACGTGTCATGGCTATCATTCTCAACGAGGGAGGCAACGAGCAGTTTACCAACAGCTACAAGTTGAGGGTAGAAATGCAGTTTGCTCAAGAGAAGTATCATATCCGTGGTGGCGAAGCGCCCGACCCTAGATTTGTTCTCCTCTTGCGGCGCTATATCCGGGAGATAGAAATATATCAGGAGCAGCATAAAGGCGGTTATCCCGACTGGGCAGTAACCCTGATGAAGGATCGCTATGGCATCAAGCTCTATAATTGCTAAAGCTTCCGTTCCCAGCGATTCTATCGCTGGTCCAAAAGAAAACATCTAGAATAATAAGTATATGAAAATATTCAAGCTAAAAGAAGGTTCCAAGTCCTACGATTGGGTAAAGGACGTAATGTCAAAAGAACTCGAAGAAAAGAATGCGTATGGCAGACGAGTTCAAGAAGCGATGGGCATTCCTCTAGGTAATTGCATCTATCGCTCCGCCAATTTCTGCTATGCCAGAAAAGCGATTATCCATAAGTTCGAGTTTACCTCTGAAGAGTATGCTAAAATGGATAAAGATGTATGGAAGAAGCTTGGCGGCGGTGAATCTGTCGTATACGTAGTTCCTAGCCCGATAAGCGAGCAGGGCAAGCGTATCAGGGAAGCGATGCAATCATATAACCCCATAACCTGCCATGCTGAAATTCTTGAAAAGTTGGACTTGAAATCCATTGTTCGAGAAATCGACACTACCCCCGTCAGTCTTTTCACCCACGAGAATAAGTATTACTTCGTCCTCGCAGATGATAACATCGTTCTTGCCGATGATAACAACGGCGAGATAGAGTTGATAACCGAGGAGGATGCCAAGCGCCTCACCGGTTTCAAAGATGAGCGGGTAGATTATAGCAAGAAGTAGTAATATAGTTATGGCACTTGAGTAATGTTTGGATTTGCAACTTATACTCCTTGCGATATTTGTAATATTCCTTATCGTGCTGATGGAACAGATAGCAGAGTATATTTATTTTAAAAAGGATAGTAGTATGAAGATAAAGATTATTTCAGTTCGTCTTCCCAGATTCTTTAATGGGGAGAGACTCCCGAACTTTGCGGATGAGGTGAAATACTTCATCATGTATAAGAAACATTGGTGGCAGAGATACAGATACCTGAATGATCGTTTCACCCGTCCATTGAAGTTTGATAGCTTTGATGCAGCAAAAGAGTATCTGGAAAAGATAGGTATAGATTATAAGGGAAAATAACTATGGCAAAGAAAGAAGATCCAATGAAAGAACCGGCAGAAGAATATGCAGGTTTAGGTAAGGAAGTCTTCATCTGTAAGAGAAAGAACTTCGGCAATCCTTCCCTGTGGCACAAAGTCTCTCTTGCTGATGACAGCACAGTTTCTATCCCAAGCGATTCTGCCACAGGTAAGCAAACGAGTAAGAAAAAGCCCCGTAGTTTCACCGGCACTTTCATACTGGTAGATGATAAAGAAGCACGATATGAAGCTCAGATGTTAGCAGTAACGGTATTGCCAGTATTCAGCAAGTCTATGCTATCCATCACCATGCCTCATGTGCCATTTGAGATGCGGAACGATTTTACGAAATTATATCGCAACCCTAACAATTTCTTCTATAAGGAATTGGCCAATAGTTTATCTTATCCTATTCGTCTTGCCTATCGCGGTTTTATCACAGTTCAAAAGTAAGTAATATGGCAGAAAAGAAAGTGTTAACCATTCACCTAACCGATGAGTGGTATCAGAAGATAGCTAGCGGAGAGAAGACAGAGGAATATCGGGAATGCTCCTTATACTGGACGGTACGTCTTTTAAGAAAGGATGTTCCGAATAGGCCAGACGTGATAGCTGGCGTAGCCAAATATCATCGTGCTGCCGATAGAGGCCTTTTTGTGCAAGGCTATCTCACCGGAGGACTCAAACACACTTCGGATAGTCCGGAAGATAGAACTTACCGCAAGGAGGTATTGGAGCCTTTCACTCACGTTCATTTTCTCCTTGGTTATCCGAAAGATAATCAACCGTATATCGAGAAGGAAATCGACGAGATAACGGTAGATAAACCAAAGAAGGGTATGTGCCCAGATAATTGGTTAAAAAAGAATATGTTCGTAATCAGATTCAAATAGATAAGCGTATGAAAGAAAGTCTTAGAAATTATTATTATCACCCGGAATTTACAATGATGGACAAGTCCTTTATGATGATTCCTACTCCGAAAGATTTCGGGCAGTATTTGCAGAATATAAAACGTAATAGGAGAAGAAAGAAATGACGTTAGAGTTATCAATGGAGGAAAAGATAATCGTAACCGTTCTTTGGGTGTTCACGATATTCTTCCTGGTGTTGTTTTCTGGAATATTTGAAGGTGGGCATGAGCCTATAAAGCCGCCGGATATCCCGCCACCGCCGCCTCCATCTCGCCCTCATCCTCTGCTATTCCGCCGCAGATTAAGATTAAGAACTAAAAAACGAAGAAGATATGTTGTACGAAGCAAAACAAGGAACAAAGACTTACGAATACATTAAGGGTATTCTTGATGCGGAGAAAAAGGAGCATCAGGTTTATATGGAGAGAGTAAAAGAAGCTGTGGGTTTCGAGTTCGATGATTACCTATGTTGTCTAGCTAACGACAGCAATGATCGAAAAATCGAAATATCCTATATCTGGGTGCCTTTTAAACAATGCGAAACACTAGATAACAAGGCATGGCGAGTAATAGATTGGGATAAACGAGAGGACGGCCGATATGTAGCTATAGTGCCCAATAAGCGCTATAAGCAAGGAAGGCTGTTAGCTAGCGTACTCGACTCCTATAAATCTCTCATCGGAAAAGATGAGATAATAAAGGAATTGGGAATAGATGTATCTCATGTTAGTCCTTTTGGTAATAAAATTATGCTCTTTCGTCGTAAGGACTGCATTTTCGTTTCTTTTGATGATCGTGCCCGAGTCGAAGAGTGTAATCTTGATTTCAAGAAAGTCGAGATAGAAGGATATTAGGATTTTATTAATAGTGATAAAAGAAAATAGCGTATGTTCATAGTAACAAACCCTCTCTTGGTATTTCTGTTCGTGTTCTTAGTAATGATTATATTTGTAATCTGTGATAAGATAAAAGAAGAAAGATCTTACAGATTAAGTCATAGGCTTTGGGCAGGAGAGGAGAAATGCCAATGGGACATAGAATCTCAGTTCATTACTGGAGACTTGGTATCAATAGACTGCCATCGTATATATGAAGTTTTGGGGCGTATTTCTGAAACGGAATATCTAGTCACCTATAATCGGCTTCTTAAAAAAGGGCATATTGTCGTGCATGTATCTAACATAAATGGTCTTAGAATTACTCCTGACAAATTGATGCAAGCAGGTTTTTCTTGTCCAGATTTTGTTGATCCGAAAGAAATGCGTTATGATGTGCCTTATAAAAAGGTATTCAAAAAGGATGGAACTGAAGTTATAATAACTCGTAGTCCCAAGAGCACTATGCTAAGAAATTATTGGAATGTTCATTTAGAACATTATGATTTTGTTACTCCGTCCAAAAAAGATATTGTTTACATCCACGAGTTGCAGCATTTTCTTTTTGGCCTAGGTCTTAATTATCGAGAAGAATAATTTTTAAAGCGTATGAAAGAAGAAGAGCGTGCAGCCTTGGCTGCGAGATTAAAATAATAAAAACATTAAAGATTATGGCATGTAATTGTATTAGCAGAGTTGAAAAACTTATCAAGGAGAAGACCAACGAGAGTGGTTGCCTTGATACAGGTATCGGTGTTCCATCGGGCATTGCGATGGTAAACATTTATGGTTTGTTCCATAAACAGAAGAAGGATGGTTCCTTCTGCGAAAAGTGGAACAAGGTCAATATCCTCCCCGAGTATTGTCCTTTCTGCGGGAAGAAATATGTGGAGGATAAAAAGGAAGATGTTCAATAGAAAAAAACGAGAAATAGCGTATGAAAAAATATTATGAAGATGAAAAAAATGCGGATCATTCCGTTATTCATCTGATGTTAAATACAAATTGTGATAATCATTGCATGTTGTGTTGTAATGACCAATACGTTTTAAGTTCTGTTCCGGTTGTAACGGTAGAGGAACTTAACAACGCTAAAACGGTGTTGCTGACAGGTGGTGAACCTTTCAAGATTCCGTACTTTGCTGATTTCGTGCAAAATCTGCGAGGTCAATATAAAAACATAGAAAACCTTTATGTTTATACTTCTGGATATTCTATGTACCACAACTTAGAGCAGTGGAACAAAAATGAGGTTTATACTGATATTGATGGCGTAAACATCTCACCTAAAGGAACCAATCGTGAGCGTTGGGCTATACAAGGTATGTTAGGGAAGAATGCGTTGGATATTTTCTTTCAGATATTTGCTTCCATGAAAAGCTGCAGGCTTATCTTAATGGACCGCAAGGAGAAAAATGACGAGCTTCTTTCTACTCTGAATCTTCAGCAATTCCGAGACCTTGGTGTCCGTTTCGATGTAGAGTATCGTGATTGGCAGAACAAATTTCAGCCTAATGGCGGGGTGTGGAGAAGATTACCTATATTGTTAAATTAAATAAGCAAGCGTATGACACAAGAAGAATATATATCCTTGACTGCAAGTCAGAACGTTCTGAAGGAGATTCAGAAAGAATATCCTGGCAAGACGATAGATAATATTATTCAGCAGATAGGAGAAAGATTAAAGCATAGCGGACATACGTGCTGCTCTTATCCTACCACCTACAAAAATTGCTATAGATTTGAATGCTGGATTCACGATAGAAGTGAACTACCCGATGGTAGCGGCAGAAGAATTACTCTCGAAATCAAAAACAGAAGCAACACTGCACGCACTTTAATGGTATTTGACCAGACTTATGATCCTATAGCAAAGGAACCTGTATGCGGTTATATCCGTGGGTTTTCCGTTGATGAAGAGGTGCGGCAGAAAGGTATCGGTTCGGAAATGCTTAGACGGCTTGAAAATCAAGCAAGAGAAATAGGCGTTCATGTTCTGCTCATTGAAAATGAAATCAAGCCTACTTCGGGTTCATGGGCAGATGAATGGCTTTCCGGCAAGGGCTATCATTCTGATGCACCTGGTGACACTCGTCTGTATCATTATCAAATGATGTACAAAAGATTAGTTGATAGTTATTAAAACGATTGCGTATGAAGATAAAGATAGAACAGATAAAGGAGAAGATTGCAGGGTTTATCTTTGACCTTATCATAGAATCGGGCAGTAAGTCTAAATTCTTCCGTAAGTACACCAACCATCGTTTTCGTAAGCAGTACGAACGATTGACGGGTAATGCCGCTTGTAGGATGTATAAACGCAACAGCGATTTGGAAAGAGAGATTATCAAGCTGCGTGAAAAGATTAATACTTTGAAGTGTAGACTTCGTTCAGCTTATAATAAAATAAAAGTCGTAGCTACGGAGTACCCTAAAAACATTCCGTGTCCTCACGGAGAAAAGGATGAGATAAACCATGACCCTGTCAGAACAGATTCCGTTGAATGCTGGTGCTGCCCAGGTTTCGTAGACAGAGTACCCGAAGATGGTACCATCATCTGCTGGAATAAGAACTTTGAGCAGAGTGAGGATTTAGAGAATAAAGAAAAATAGCGAAGAGTAATAGTCAGTAACAAAGAAATTAATAGAAAAAGATATGGCAAAGAATAACGATTATCTTGTAAAAGCAAAAGAGTACCTAGCCGCAATGAAGACTATGTACAACCTAGAGCAGTTGGCAGATGGGGTTCGCCCTGATAAATACAAGTACATCTGTCAAAAGTATGGTATTGATGAGAACGAAGCCATGAATATGTACTCTGTTCTTCAGAAGATGAAGAAGGAATATTATATGGTGAACTATAAGAAATCGGCAGCTTTGGAGCGCGTCCTGGCTATTGCTGAGGAAGCCTATGTTACCTATAATCATGATCGTGTCGATTTTTACGTAGAACTACACTCCCCTGAAACAAGATACAAGTATATTCTTGTAAGTTTCCGCAAACCAGGCGAAAAGTTGGTTCAACAGGAGTTCAATATAACAGACCCGAAAACCTTTCCGGCTGTCACCGACATGATGAATAGCGGTTTCGAGATTGTCGGTATGTCACGACAGGCAGACGAGATAGAAAGTACAAAGTACGATGGAGTCGATGACGATAGAAGGATTTACATCCCTATTTATGATGGCGACGTGCTTCTCTGCTACTTAGAGAATCCTGACAGTATTTTCTCTCATCATAAAGAATGTGGTCTCTATCTCTGCCATGCTGGTGTTTATCATCGCCTCGTCTATACTCCTGGTAAAGGATACGTAAGACATCATAAGCCAGATGAGGATGAAGATTTCGAGTTGGATATTAGCGAAGAGTCTTTCAGTCAGTACGTCTTGACATTATCCAAGAAATTCCGTAAGTTAGGTAACATCCATTCCGGCATCGGTTTCCTCATGGAAGAAGATAACAAGGAAGAAGAGAAATAGCGTATGACAAAGCAAGAATTGTTATCTACCCCTGCCTTTCAAAATGCAAGGGATGATGCTTTTATCTATCTAGTTGCATGGATTGATGACGGCCCATGGATAAGACATATTTCAGCTCCTAAGAAGGAAGATCAAACCCAGGACTGCATTTGTTTTCGCTCATTCGAACCAGCGATTAGTAAAATACGCCTGTTAACAAATCCTTCTTTTCGTCATTCTAGGGGAGATAAGGTTTTAACCTTTCAATACTTGTATGGTTGGCATAAAACAGGAAGATGTGATGTTGATATTGACTCAGACGGCGATATTATCATTAGAGAGAAATTAAAAGAAGAAGATTATGCAGAATAAAGAAGGAACTCCCGTAAAAGGAGCATTGATTTACCAGCCGCAGGGTGCGGCTGGTGAATATGCTAAGTGGGCAATCAATCTATATCATGGTTGCTCTAACGGCTGCACATATTGTTATAACCGCAGAGGTGTGTTGAGTCACGTCTTCGGCGATAAGCCGGAACTGGCGGCACCTATCATTAAGCAGCGAGATAAGCAGCTCAATGAATATCTGAAGAAAAACAATATGACTGCACATGATGCTATTAAGAAAGGTGTTGTGGACCATGAAAGTCTCGTTGCCACCCATGCTCTTATCTCGAAGGATTTAAAGAAGATAGGAATAGATAAACTACGTCAGGATGGCGGTATCTTCTTCTCTTTCACTTGCGACCCATTCGATATAGAGGCAGATATGCTTATCCTGCATGGGACGGTTTTACATTTACTATTCGACCGTATTCCGGTCACGATATTAACAAAAAACGTAAATTGGTCGCAGACTGATTTGTGGAAGTGTACACTTCGAGACCTTACAACAGATTATAAGGATATAGCCCGCCACCTCACCATCGGTTTTACTATCACTGGCAAAGATAAGTTTGAGCCAGGTGCTCCTTCTACAGAGAAGCGTATCGAAGCCCTGCGTAAGCTGCACGATGAATACAAGATTAAGACCTTTGTGTCTTTAGAGCCAATAACGAGTATTCATACCGCATCGGAAGTAATCAAGAAAACATATCAGATTACGGACGAGATACGCTTTGGTGCCCAGTCGCCTATCAAGAAGGACAGATATGATCCGAACGAGTTTGTCGGTTTCGTTATCGCGATTAAAACCCTGGCACGCGGTCTTGATTGCCGTTTCATGGTAAAGGATAGTATGTATAAGCAGGCAGAAACTTTTGAAGGTGCTTATAGAAATTTGTGTGTCAGAAATCTCGATGAGATAAGAAAGATTTATGAATCAAAACAAAAAGAAAATTATGAAAAGTAAATTGAAGTATTACGCTCAGGTTATAGGCGTTAACCTGTTGGCTATATTAGTACCCCTCCTCGCCGTTGTCCTTATCTATGGCTTCGGCAAGTTAAAGAATACCTATACCCATCCTTGCGTTCTATCGCAGGAGATATACGATTGCTGCTTAGAGGCGACTATCGTGGTATTGGCTGGTTTCTCCGTAGGTCTCCTGCTCGTTGGCTGGGCTGATAGCTGGCGAAAAACGAAGCTCAGAGTTCTAAAGGGCAAAAGAGAGCGTGAGGAATTAGAATTGCGTGTCAAGTTAGAGGTAGAGCCTATTGAGGAGAGAACGGAGCAGAAGAATACGCTTGCGCTTGGCGATTCCGAGTTTGAGGATATTTCCGGATTGACGGTTAAAGAGATTTGGGAACTCTATAAAGGGCGTGAGATAGATCTTTTAGGTGGTAATTTTTTTATTGCTGGTTACGACGAAGAGCCTAGCTTTGTTGTTGTCGGTACTAAGTTAGTTCAACCTAGCATAAGTTACGACGAGATGGTAGAAAGAATGGCTAGTAAAAATCCCGATAAGTGGCATGTAGAAAAAGGTTATGCAGATTACGGAACGCTTTCCACCAAATACATCCACATCTATAAAAAGAAATAATAACTAAGCATAGAAGCTTTGGCAGCACCCAAAAGTAATTACAAAACGTTTTACGCCAATCTTTATTATACAAACCCATCGGCATGCGAAGGTAAAACATACTTTATGCGTCCTATCCCAGAACACATGAAGCAGTTTCTCTCCGTTGTTGATGCGGATGCAGCTATAGCGCAAGTTCTAGTTTTTGCGAAGGCTCATCCCGATTTTTGTATGAAAAGGTTATGCGTGGTAACGTCTTTCTATACCAAGAAGGACAATTACAATTACCGTACAGATTACCAGTGGTACAGATGGAATAAAACTTCGCATAAATTTGAACGAGATGAATACCAGAAAAATGTGCATTGGTAATAAAGATATATTGAAAAGAATAATGAAGAATAGTTATGCAAAAGAATTATTTATTTGATGTTGATGGCTTGCTGCAGGTGCTGCAAGCCATCAAGGAAGGAAAGCCCGTGGAGTATCGCCCACTGGAGGAACCTAATTGGCGAGATTTCGACCCAGAGGATTGTGATATAGATACGGAAAACTGTAAGTATCGAGTTAAGCCTTGTGAGTATGGAGAGAATATTGGTACTGTAGTTCTTCGTCCTGAAGACTTGCAGGAAGATAGAATTTATTTCTTAACGCATGGAGATTATAACACGAAGAATAAAGATTTTATCTGTGTAAAGAGTAATCTATGGCGTGAGAACAAGATGGTTACCTTTCATTTCTCATGGCAAAGTGATGGTGTTTGCGCTACGCTTTTAGTGGGCGATGTGAATGCAGAAGGCCGCCATAGCGAGCAATCAAAAGGCTTTGCTAACATAATCGCTCCTCATATTGTTTCTAATAATTTCGATGGTGTAGAAATCCGGCTGGCATCCCTGGCTCAAGTCGAGATACTGGAGTCTAAGTTACGAGAAATAGGCTATGAGTTTGAGAACGGAGAAATAAAAAAGATAGATGGGAGCAAAGAGTAAACAAACACCGCTCCTTACCAAGGAGCAGGTAACAGAGCAGCTTCTTCAGCAGCATTTGCGCGGCTGGAAATCGAACCCTAAGTACATCGTAGAAAACCTGTACGTGTTCGACTGGGAGAGTGATATGCTCATCAAGACCCGAAGCGGGTATTGGTATGAGGTGGAATGTAAAATCTCCCTTGCTGATTTTAAAAACGATTTCACCCATAAGCGGCAGAAGCATGAATTGCTGAAGAATGGGGATGAGAAGCGTCGCCGCCCGAATCTCTTTTACTATTGCGTACCTTGGTACCTTAGTGCGAAAGTATATCCTCTCCTTCCTGATTATGCCGGGCTGATTGTACTTAAAGCGGATGGTAAGCTGGATGAGATACAACATGCACACTGCCTGCATCTGCATAAGTACACCAACGAGGAGTTGAAGCTATGCGATAAGTTCTATTACGCCTACCGCAACTGGAAGGAGAACGTAGAGCGCCATCAGCCTACCGCAGAAATCAAGCGCCTGAAAGATGAGATTGCTTTCCTCAAGGCAGAATATAAGGCCGTAGCCGGATGCGATATTAAAGACGCATTTTAATGATTAAAAGATTTATAGATTATGGAAAAGATAGAATTAACAAAGGAACAGATAGAAAAGATAGCTGAAGGCATCAGCGTTATCTGCTTCCGTTTTGATTTGAAGACAAAAGAGTATGCGCTTTTTGAATATCCGAAAGTGAACATCTTTCACCAGTCGTGTGTATGGAATGATCCGTCTGAAGATTATTGTCGCAAGAAAGAAGTAAGACAGGTATTTCCTTCTTTTGAAGCAGAACATACCTATGACCATCCGATGCTTTTTAAGCCAAGTCTTGCAGAAGCGATTCAGGCAATGCCCCTCGACTTAATAGGAAAAGCAAATGCTTTCACCATTAAGCATAATGGCTTCAATGCCGATGGTAGTAAACATGTGAGTATCGTTACTCCTTATCTTATCGGCGAAAAGATAGTGCAGATACCGCCTGTAAAGGATAAGAAGGAGGAAAAGCGTCTGCATCTTTCACCATTAAAGGTTGGCGACCTCGTGGGCACTATTCTCGATGAGTATTGTCAGGTCAGTATAGATTGGCTTGCCCCTGATAACTATATACAATCTGCATGGCAGGGTTATCTGAATGATGTTCCGGAGGAATACTTGAATAAGCCTTTCCGTCCGATAAATATCATGACGGATTCAGAAAAACTTATTCATTTAATCATCAACTGATTATTTTAAAACAATAAAAAATATGAGTTTATATACAAAACAAGAAAAGGTGAAATCCCTTTGGCATCCTATTACCGATGAGGATTTTGAGATAGACTTCGGTAAGCCGTTTATTGTTTGCTGCGATGATGCTTCTCTCTTTATCGTGAAAAATTTTGCAGATATGTTTAGCTATCTGGATGAAGACCGATTCTACGATGTCGAGGCGCAAACCCTGTCTGAAGAAGGCAAGGAGGAATTTCGAGAAGACTATTATGGATATATGTATCTCGACGAGGATTTCTACCATGCGATAGATTGGGCGAAAGGCGAGTATATCGAGGACGTGAAAGGTGATCGAGAGAGACCTGAATTGTTTGTAATGTATGAATCGGGTCCCAAGGTGTTTGACCATTTCGATTTTGGTCCGAGCGGTACTCCGGCATACGGCGGGGCACCGTTGCTGCGCAGAGAGTTCGCCGCAAGACATCCCGAATTATACCACGTAGAGTATATCGTTAATTTGAACCACGTTCCCGCAACATCCCTCAATGCCCTGTTTATGGCACCAATCGATGAGCCTAAAACCGCTTACGTGGTAACATCGGGCGAGTATAGTGACTACCACATCGATGGAGTGTTTTCCGATAAAGAGAAAGCCGATTTCTTTGCTGATAAAGACGGTGATAGAAGTGTTGAGGAATACGATATTGACGATGAGCAGACGCTTCGACAAGAAAACTGGTATGAAGTCAAAATTTACGTAGGAGAGTCTTTGGAAACCAAAGACATTTCAGTACTGAACCTCTCTTACAATTCCTGGAACAAAATATTTGATGCTGTCATGTTCGCAAAGACTGGGGAAGATGATAGGTATTTCTCCTTCTATTTGGCAGCCATTAATCGTGGTAAGGCAAAGGCTATAGCTTTGGAGCGTTTTCATGCTTTATTGGCTGTGGAGTCTTCTCATTTCCCTATGTTGAGATGTGTGCGTATCGTAGACCCTGTCCGTAGTTATAAGATTTGGCAAAGCTTGGTGTTTGGCTATTTTGACTACAAGGCTTATTTCTGCCCTAATGATAGAATAGAGAAAACGCAAGATCTGTTTATGAAAATAAAAGATTACCTCCCCAAACCACTGACCGAAGAGGACGAGGATAATATCGACTGGCAGAATCTTACGGAAGAAGCTTGTCTGCAGCTTATGCGTAACCATGGATTGGATATTGAATTGAAGAAAGATTTATCTTATGTTTATTATGACTAATAAGAAATAATACATTTAATCATTTACTAAGTATTATGATGATACAGATTCAAGATTGGAAATGTGACAAGAAAATCGTGGTCGTGGATGAAATCAACCATGGCACCGTGCAGGTGGAGATACCGAAGCCTGGAGAGTATAAGGATAAATATTATCAGCATGCCGATTGCGCCATCTATAACCTTTGGGTGGATGAGAAATATCGCAAGCAGGGTGTGGCACGCCTCCTGATGGAGACTGCGGAGAGGGAAGCTAAGAAATTGGGATGCAAGTCTGTGCAGTTGGAATATGATAAAGAGAGCGGGTCTTTCGTTCTCCAGTGGTACCAGCGTCTTGGCTATGTGGTGAAGGCTTGCGGTATAGGTGGTCCGCTGCTGCTGGTAAAGAAGCTTTAGGTTCATTGTCCCGCCCATCAAAAAATAATGTATTACCTTTGCAAACAGAAAAAGAAGTATAGTATATGGATAAAATAGAGGAGCAGATGATGCTGCAACAGCTCAAGTCAATTTATTGGCTGATGATGGACTCTTCCGGCAAGATGGACTTCGCAAATAAAACGCTATGGGATGAGATTACTGATCTCAACCAGGATAGTGGCGATTACCGGGAAGAGGTGGTAGAAATCTATTTCACCGATGGCAGGTTTATACAACTGCATAACCGCAGTTTTGAATCGCTTATCAATAATTCCTATTCCGGTGATGACATCCAACTGCTGCTAATGAAAGATGAAAAGCTCTTCAAAGCAGTAGCAGATTGTGGCGCATGTATCTACGATGTTTACCTTCCGGTGGTTCGCATTAGATATGATGATCCGGAAACAGGAAGAACGGAAACTGAATTTCCTATATCCTCCGTGGTCCGCATAGCCTCTTATAGTAAAAAGGTAAAGTGGAGCGGGGAATGGGCTAAACTGAGTCCCGAAAAAGTGAAGCTGCATGAACTTATGTTCCGTAACTTCCGTGAAAAATATCTCAGAGATCATCCTGAGAATTAGGAATTTTTCATTCTTCTAAATAATATATATAAGTGTTTTTAATCTTGTTTCAAGATTGTTTTATAAGATTGTTTTTATTTATAATGTATTTTGTTTACCTAAGTCCTCCTTCGTTGTGATAACGCGGGAGGTTTCTTTAGTCAAGGTCAAACGTGTAATAATGTAGTAGTTTTTGTATTACCATGTAATAATTGGTTTTGTATAAAGAAAGAAGGGGCGGTTGTCGTGATGACACCCGCCCCTTTATCGTCCTATAAATTATTAACTATAAACTATCAACTAAAACTAAACGTTCCTTCCGTCCGGCAGTACGAACCAGCCGATATTTCCTCGCCAGAACTTGCAGCCCAGATATAGCGAGTCGAAGGCATCGGTGAAGTCGGTTCTCTGCTGCAACGGCAGGTTGTCTTCCGTCTCCGCTTTCTTCTCCTGACTCTTATCCTTTCGGAATCCCTGATAGCCGATACTTACTTCACAGAGCTGCATGGCGATAATCAAATCAGGGTTCTGAGTCTGATTGATACGGATAGCAGGATATTCGATACCGGCAAGGGCATTATTGATGATGCGATGCTTCACCTCGTGCTTCTCTGGCACACCCATATCTATTGCCGTAACATTCCAACCATTGCGCTCCAACTCCTTAATCACTGCCTGGTAGAATCGCTCATCGGTCAAAGCATACGATGCACCCTGCTTTGCGGTGGCATCATAGAAGTAAACCACGTCTCTGTTGATGGCTCTCTTCGGAGCATAGTAATGTGAGAAATCATCTACCAACTCCCTCAGCTTGCGTTCGTTCTTCACATAGAAGCTTTTGATAACATTCACAGCCTCTACTCCGTCACGCTGATATACCTGACCTACCACCAGGGTATTGATATTCGCATTGTAATCGAATGCCAGATAGAGAGGAAGGTCGTTCACGCAGTCAGCATCCATACGGCAATCGTTTCTCTCGGACAGTTCCTTCAAATCCGGCTGATAGCTCTCTGATGTAATCTTCTTGCCGCCGATGATGCCGGTAGCCTTCTGTGTACTCCAATTAGCAACCGAAAGGGGATCTATCTCATTATCATTGACGTATCCATGCACTCTGTCTATGTCTAAATTTGAGTAGAAGCCATCATTAGATTTCTTGACTTTTACGTTGAGTATAGATACTGCGAAGGTGTATGCAGGGAGATCTCGTTTTAGCTGTTTGATGTAATCTTCACCGAGAATGTCAATATTTTCTAATGTAGATGCACGTCTAACTACAAATCCGACCCTTCTTAACTCTCGAAGATACCCGTTTCTGAATTTATCCGATTTGTCAAACATTTGCATTTCCCAATACTCTTCTGGGGTAAGCAGATATTCATAATCGAATATTAACTCTGCATCATCTGTACTTACCAGATGATAATTTACGGCCATATCGACCATGTTTTTAGAAAGCTGCTTTCCGTGATTAGGTAATATTTTGAATTGACCTTCATGTTTAATCATTTTGAGTGCAATAGCTCGGATCATACTTCTCACTTCTATTGGTACTACGTGCGGTGTATGACCTGTTTTTTTTGAGTTATAGAGCAAATCATTATAACGTATTACCTTTCGGGCGTAGTCTTCAAGTTTATCTTGCACCCACTGATATGTCTTTCCTTTGAAAGGTCCGGATTCTATGATAAGCTCCAATTTTTCGTCTTCCCGCTCCAGCCAGCTTCCCTTCGCCGTCAAAGAGGCATCTGTAACAAACATCCTGCCTCTATAATAAGGGTTATATTCAGAAAACTCTATATTGCCTAATGGATGGGTCTGTCCTGATAGAGAAGGCATAAACTCTTCGTCGATTTTCTTTTTGTTTGCAAATCTACCTTCATCCAAAATGGCGTGTGAGAACGTATATGAGTTCGCTGATGCGGTCTGTGCGAGGGATATTGAAGCCCATTGTGCGCCGTTGGCGAACCATATAATATTATCATAATTTTTTGGCTTAAAAATTGCAGGACGGGCGTGTTTCGGAGGTCTTCCCCATCCCATGTGGATGCCTATTGTGAAACCGAACATTCGCTCCATTGCTGCCATTGTGCCAGGAATAGTTTTAGAAAAAGCTTGTTGTCTGGAAATAGCAAGCCAAGCGCCCAGCATGCCTGGCATAGAGTCCGACACTGCCCATACGCGTGGCGCTACCAAGCCATCAGTTTTACCTGTGCGTCGTCCAGCTATGACGATTTCATCTTTTGCTCCCATATAAAAGAGTTCTTGCTGGAATCTGTTTAAATATATTTGATGTGGTTGCTGCATATTCTTGAATTTTATTTTTATGCAACAAAGTTATGTATTTCAAAATAAAGGGAAAGGACAATTATTTGCAGGTAAGGGTGATATTAATACGAGAAGTAGGTTAATTATTTAAAAATAAAACAATTATTTTTTAGTTTACAGATTCTTTTTGTTATCTTTGCACTAATAAAAATAAAAAGTCAATATGCCACAGAGAAAATCAACTATAGCAGATAATCCTATCTTAATAGGTTGTTGGGATTATGAAGCAAATAATGGATTAGATCCTCATAATATCGGAGGGTCTTACGGAAACTCTTTGCAATGGAGGTGTGCAAAATGCAATACCCCCTTTATTGCTACGGGCAAGACGGTTATATCTCGCAATGGCATGTGTAGGAGTTGTTATCTTGAAGAGAAGAACAAATCGAGCCAGGAAAAAGAATCCTTTATTCGGTATGGGAGTTTAGCAGATGTTCCCGAAATAATGGCTTTGTGGTGTGATGATAATCCGGACCCTCGGACGTTACACAAGACGGATAAAGTGAAAGTTAATATAAGATGTGCAGATTGTGGCAAGATTACGAGCCATCCTATAATTGATATATATCGTAATCATGCTTTCTATTGTAAGGATTGTGCAGCAAAACGACGAGCAGAAAAATATCAAGCAGCCATGATAGAGAAAACGGGATCCTGTAAGGATTATCCTGAAATAATGGAAGTGTGGGATTTTTCTCAAAATGATCTTGACCCAAGCAAGGTCCCGTCTGGCAGCCGATATATGATAAAATGCAAGTGTCCTATATGTGGTTCTAAGTGGAAAACGAAGGTTTTTCAAAGAAAGGGAAAGAAACCGATGTGCCGATTGTGCGCAATTAGAAGTATGGTCCATAAAAGAGACGAGCAGAGAAATCAAGATTTTCTTGTTGACCAGCACAAATCTTTCGGTGATACGGTATATAGGTTTGTTAACTGGTGGCATCCTACGTTAAATGGCTCTTTGACTCCGTATGATATAGCTCCAGGTTCAGGCAAGACATACTACTGGAAATGTCCGAATAATCATGTATTTTCGGCAACGGCAAGCAATATGAAGTCGAGACGTTTTTGTCCTATATGCCGACCTACGATACATTCATCTTTCATAGAAATGGCTATTGCTTTTTATCTGCGGAAAGTCATAGATATAGACCAGTGGAAACAGATTGAAGGTACGAGGCAATCTATAGATATTTATATCCCACGACTTAAGGTTGGTATAGAGTATGATGGTGTTCGTTATCATAATAATAGAAAGCAAATTAAAAGAGATTGCAGAAAGTCTGAAATATTGGAAAGACAAGGCGTAAGACTGATTCGGATACAGGAGTGGCAGAGTGATAGTCATAACGACTCTACAATTTTTTATGATTACAACAAGGCTGATCTTCAAGGATTAATGAATACCTTGTGCGATATGTTGTCGATAGAAATGATCTTGGTCGATTTAAACAAAGATACTGCTGATATATACAAACTTCTTTATCCTAAAGCTGTTCGTAATTCTATATCAGAGATTTCTCCTCAATTAGTCCCATATTGGGACGAAGAGGCTAATGGTGGGGTAACACCTGAAAAAGTGAATGCTTATTCGGCTTTATTCTTTTATTGGCGCTGTCCTGATTGCGGAGCAACATGGACCCAATCTCCAATAGGGATGAAAAGACGAAAAAGACTTTGCCAAGTTTGCCATCCGTATAATCATCATAAAGGCGGTAGGCGCGATGGTGAAACAGAATAGGGTCCGCTAGGCGTTCCTGCTGGTTTTAAATCCGGCGGAACGCCTAACGGATATGTCAGGTCTTTTTTTTACAGTCTTAGAGAAATTTTGCGGGCTGGCAATCATCGATTAGCTTGCGTGTTTCTTTGGCACACTCAGCCACGCATCTCTCGACTGCCTCGGTGATGTCTTGAATTTGGTTCTCACGCATATTGCCGTATTTATCGCAAGTGTCGTTTATTATTTTGTAGAGAACCTGATTTTGTAAAGCCTCCATATAATCTACGTACTCCTTGCAAGTACTGCGCCGAGGTGCTTGCACCCATTTAAGGAAGTCCTGTTTCCAGTCTTTCCATGTTTTTATTTTTATTACTATCATTGTTGCTTACATTTTAAATTGTCGTTTCAAGAACTGGTTGCTCTTTATGAGTTCTATCATTTCTTCTTCTGAGTGTGCTCCCTCCCAGAAGAGTTCGGTATGGTCTCCGACCTTATCTTCATCTACAGAGAAAGGCACGCCATAGTTAGTATAGGTTTCGCCGTGGTGTTGAATCAGGTGACGACCTGGATTTTTCCGGATGTTTTCTATCCAGACTTCATTATCACACTCGCACCATTTATTATACTCCTCTCCTGTCAGTGTCATATCAATACCGATAGGGTAGTGCCCGGAGCACCCATTGGTTCCGAAATAAATAATCTTTGCCATAATTTCGCAGATTTAAAACAGGCTCGGTTGCATCATCTCTAACTTGATACGCTTGCAAGCCTTGTCGTAATATTCTTTGTTCAGCTCAAAGCCGATGAAGTTTCGCTTTTCTCTGATGCAGGCGATGGCGGTAGTGCCGCTGCCCATGCAGTTATCAAGAACGCACCCCCCCACATTGGTATAAGTACATATCAGATAGCGGAGTAAATCTACTGGCTTCTGGGTAGGGTGGAAGGTATCGTTAGAATGTTCTTTGTCGAAGCATATAATGCTCTTTGGAAATTTTTCATCTGATACGATAGTAGGCACTTCTTTATGATCGCCATAACAACCTCGCTTCAAACTATGAGAGCCATCTCCCCTTCGATGGTTCCTTTGATGTGGCGCACATTTTACCATTTGAGGATTGTAGACAGGTTGTTTTCGATAGAATACTGCAATATCCTCATGCGAGCGCAGAGGCATCTTGTTGGCATTCAGAAAGCCTGTTACCCGTTGTTTGCTCCAAATAAGATTATATTTCCAGAGTTTCGGCTGTGACATCATAAGTTGTGCGGTAAACATACCTTGGCAGAAAAGAATAATCGCTGCATTGGGTTTGGTTATGCGCAGATATTCCTTCCATAATGGCTCAAGCGGGATAATACTATCCCAGCCACCGCCTTCACTCTTTTTATTGAGAACGCCATAAGGCAAATCGCAGATAATGCAATCCACGCTTGCGTCCGGAATCTTTTTCATTCCTTCCATGCAATCCTCATTATAAATCTTATTTAACTCCATCCTCTATAAACTATAAATTATAAACTATCAACTCTTAACTTCCCAATGTGCCATTTCGAGCAAACCTTGCACTGATAAGCCGTATATCCGGCAGCCATGATTTTAGGGTGCAGGTGCAGGAACTCGCAGGCTTCATCCTCACTCTCGTAGGCAACCTTGGCTTTCCAACCGTGGCTGCTTTTCCTCGTCCAGTGTTCCGGATCAGGACGGAAGGGAGGTATCTTGTTGGGATGATGATTTTCGTATCGCTTACTCATCGGCTGGTTCCTCCTTCATTTCTTTAGTCTGTTTGTCAGCCTCCTTCTCTTCCATCACCTCTTCCATGTAGTCGAAGTAATCAGGAGCTTTCTCCGGAGTAGCATTCAGACTCTCCTCATCGGCTATCTGCTGCATATCCTTCACCGTCAAACCGTACTTGCGAGCCATCTTGCGCTTATACTCATCGGTATAGTTGATACGGTCGTGCTTCACGATGCTTACATCCTGCGTAATGGCAATACGGCTCATATCCGGCATCTCATCCGTAGCATCCTTATCCTCCACGAAGTTGCCATATACATTAGCCAGGGCTTGCATACCCTTATCCACCGCGCGGTCGTTGTTCTGCTGCTTGCCTGTGCGGATGAGCCATTCAGCGCTGCTCAGATACATCGCCTTGTGGCGAGGACTTTCATCGGTCTGGAAGAAACGGATAATGTGGTTGCAGACTGCCACATCATTATTCAGTTCCGTAACCGTGCGAGGTTTGATATTTCCTTCATCGTCAATATCAATATGCAGCGCCATCACCATTTCCTGCGCCTCTTTGTTGCCCTGTCCTGCCTGGTTCACGAAGAGCGTATAGTCGCGCCGTGCGATATTGCGGCAGGTGGTACGCGGGTCTATATCGTTGTTCTGCACCCAGCGTTTGTAGAACTCAGCACAAATCTGCATGCGGTACCGCTGTTCCAGTTTGGGGAACATCGTCTCCATGCTGAGACCATTTGATAGCCACTTGTCTATCCTCTGCAGGGTGTTTTGCGTTAATTGGCTCATTTTGCTTTGCAGTGTTTAATGTTATTTTTATATCTGCCCACAAAATTACGAAATCTCCCCTAAATGGTTGGGACAAGGGAGAGATAGTTGACAGTTGATAGTTTATAGTTAATAGCATCCTTGCTCAAAGGCGTTAGCTTCTATAAACTATAAACTGTAAACTATAAACTATATTTTGTCCCTAGCATAGGGCAAAAATATTCTACCTTTGCAATAGTATTAAGACAACATAGGATAACATTAAAAAGAAAAAAGAAATGCAAAGTTTAATTCCAACTCTTACAAGGTTTTTTGCAGCCATTATCGGCTTAGTGTGGTGTACACTGGAACCATCTCTTAACTACATCGCCGTATGCTTCTTCGCCCTTATCTGCGACTGCTACACGGCATGGCGCTGCAACTGCCGCATCTATTCCCGCTATCGGGAGGCTATCAAGAAAGATCCTCGATGCAAAATCGACGGGAAACTGAAATCTAAGAAAATGGCAAAGATGGTGAAAGATTTCTCCGTCCTCATTCTTGCGATATTCTTGGCCACGATGGTAGATACCGTCATACTCGATTTTCAGAACCCTCTTCATCTCGCTAATTATCTTGCCGCCATTTATTGTGGTGTACAGCTCGTAAGTATTCTCGAAAACGAGAGTACCTGTAATGGGGCACCTTGGGCAAGAGTGATGCAGAAGATTGTAGCCGATAAAACCGAAAGGCACTTCAATGTGAAGCTGAAAGACTTGATGAAGGAAGAAGAAGAGGAAACTCCATCGGCTGAGAAGGCAGAGAAGGCTGAGAAGAAAGATGAAGTAGAAGCATCATCTGATAAGAAGGATAGCGAAAGTGATGCAGATAAGGATGAATGGGTTCCGTCGAAATCTGCCGACGATGCTTACGACATATAGTGTCAATAACTCTTAATTTCTGTACGCTATCAGTTAATAATGTGTTAAAATCCCTTTGAATTATGACAATATCAAATGTTTTGGAACACTGGGCTACGATCTACAAGCCCTTATCCCATGACCCGACAAGCAAGAAGCTGGAAGAACAGAGTTTCTTCCGCATTCGTGATATTGACGAGGAAAATATCTTTTCCCGAAACGCCAATATTATTCACTCTCCCTGTATGCTCTATCGTGTGGTTAACTCCGGAGAATTGAAATCGGATAAGCAAGCCCTGATTACTTATCAGGTCTGTTTCCTTACCAGACTGAAAGATTCCTCTGCTACGTTGGGCAGATATGATGGCAGCAAATTGCAGGCTGCATCGGATGATCTGATGGAGTATTGCGAAGACCTCGCCTCTTATCTCACTCAGCTTCGCCGCACGGGTATCTGTCCTATCACGGGCAGAAACTTCAAGACGGAAGAGCCTAAATTGGGCATAGAGTTATCATCCGTCGATATAGAGAGTTTTGCCTATGGTGTAAACCCTCTTTTCCGTGGTCCGAGCTGGCTCCTTGCTGATTGTTATTGGCAGACTATCCGTCCGCTATATAACTTCCAATGCGGGAAGGAGCAGAAATATATCATTCCTGCATCGACTAAATAGAAAGGAAACGGCTTATGGGAATCAAGACTAAACCCATCCAATCGCCTTTTGCGCCTTTGAAAGATGTAGCCGGAATCTATCTCAAGCAGGCTTTGCTCGATATTCAGTTGAACTTCCAGAAGCAGCGTATCTACCCTACAGAGGTATATCGTGGCTACGAGAAGGTAAACCAATACCGGAGAAAGCACCACATGTGGTGGTCAAGAGGCGATGGCGCAAAATCCTTTGAGGGTACAGTATATCAGGCTAATGAGGAGACGGGTGAACTCACCGTAGGTATTCGCTACAACGATTATCTGAAGTTCGTGGATATTGGTGTAGGTCTGACCGGAAATCCTCACGATCCAGAAGCTCATATCACGGCTGACAAGGTGGACCGAGTAAGGAAGGCGAAGTACAACACCCGATATATCAGAAAGTGGGATAGAAGGGAAGGTAAATCTCACCGTCCGGCTATCATGCGAACCATTCGCAGACTGAAAACGAGATATGAGAACCATCTTGCCGATTACTACGGCTGGCAGGCTATCATGCAGATAGCAAAGGCGCTGGAGGATGACGGAATCAAGAGAGAATAATATTTTAAAAGAAAAAGATTATGGCAGGTAAAATAGAATCCATCATTACGATGGACGGCAAGCAGCCTATCAAAGTGCTGCAACTCCTTCTCGATAAGGCAAAGGAGCTTACCGATCAGATGAAGCAGATGAAGCCTGGCACAGAGGAATACAAGGAGGCAGAGGCGAAAGTGAAAGCCTTGCAGTCTGCCCAGGTTCAGACCATCAAGACGACGGAGCGGCTGGAAGCTGTGGTTAATAACCTCGGTAATACTTCGCTCCGTAACCTTCGCCGTGCATTGGGTGAAGGCAAGCGCAAACTGGAAGGCCTTTCTGAAGCAGAGGAGGAAGAAGCAAAACATATCCGCTCTCTGATGAAGGAAGTAGGCGACGAGGTGCGATTGCTCGAAGGCAAGTATGTGAAGATTGAAAAAGGACTGAAGAACGTAAGGAATCAATCTGACCAATGGCTTAGTAAGGCTATTGTTCAACAGAAAGACCTCGTGGCTTCACTCGAAAAGACAGGTACTTCATATCATCACAACCTCAGTACCTTAAAGCAACTGGAGGCAGAAGAGGATAGACGCAAAGGGAAGATGGGCATATCGGAAGCTCGCCAAGCAGTAAGTGACAGCAACGCTTCTGCGTCCGATTTGCGCCGTGCCAAGGCTACGATTACAGAAGTTCGTGACAGAGTACCTATCGGTAACGCAAGTGCTATAGAAACTTATAATCGCGAACTTCAAACGATTGAAGAGCGTTTGAATGCCGTATCGGGCAAGGCTCAGAAGGCAGCGATCAGTTGGCAGCAGATGCGACAGGTTTTATCAAACCCTGGCAAGGCTTCGGGTGAGGACATTAAGCGCACAATGGACGCTATTCAGCAGAAAATTCAGCAACTCCCTGCTGGAAGCAAGGCTGTATCTGATTTACGCAGACAATATGCCCAGTTGGAGCAAACTCTGAAAGGCACTCGCCTCTCGCAAGCGCAGCTCAATGATATAGTTGCCCGCAGTAAGACTGGCAAGGCAAATATCAATGAGCTGAGACAAACTTATAAGCAGTTGGAGGAGGAACTGAATCTAATTAATACTAAGAGCGAGGCTTTTGCAAACAGACAGAAGGAGCTGAAGAATCTCAAGAAGGTTATTGATGATGCAACGGGTGCAGCCAACAAGCAAAGCAATGCCTGGCGTACGGCATTAAAGAACCTTACGGCATACGTGGGTATGTTTGCGGTATTCAATCAGGCTAAAACTTTACTTACTGGTGTTATTCAGAAGAACCTGGATATGTCAGACTCGCTGGCCAACATTCGTAAGGTTTCAGGCTTACTTCATCAGGATATTGACAAGATGGCGGTATCTCTGTCTAAGATTGATACCCGTACATCTGTGCAGGAACTTCAGAACATCGCTTATGCTGGTGCAAAACTCGGTATTGGTGAGTATGGACCGGAAGGACTGGAGTCGTTTGTAAAGGCCGCCAACCAGGTAAACGTGGCATTGAAGGAAGACCTCGGTGATGAAGCGCTGTCTGCACTTTCCAAGATAACTGAAGTAATGGGACTTATCCCTAAGATGGGTGTAGAACAGAGTATGTTGAAGACGGGTAGCGCTATCTTCAAACTGGCATCTACCTCTACTGCTACGTCTGGAAAGATTATTGATTTTAGTAATCGCCTCCTCGCTATGGGTAAGGTCGGTGCGCTTTCTACATCCGATATTCTTGCTCTTGGTGCAGCCGTAGATAGTATGGCGATTGAGCCAGAAGTAGCAAGTACTGCATTCGCAAAACTGATTACAGAGATACGAAAGGGAACATCTTCTATTGAACATGATCTTGGCTTGGCAAAGGGTACACTTTCTGAATTTCTGAAAGAGGGTAGGGGTATTGAAGCCCTGCAGACTATATTCCATAAGATGCGTGAATCAGGCAATGTCTTTGCCCTGGATAGTCTCTTTAAGGATCTGGGTTCGGATGGCTCTCGCCTTATTAAGGTAATGGTTACGATGGCAGAAAAGGCAGATATGCTCGATAAAGCTGTAGCTACCTCTCGTAAGGCTTTCGATGAAGGTATGGCCGTAACCCAGGAGTATAACATCCAGCAGGATACTGCAAAGGGTATTCTTGAGCGTGCCAACAATATGTGGAATAAGGCATTTACAAATCCTGACGGAATTAACTCCGTAAAGCAGTTGACGATAGCCTGGTATAATCTATCTCGTGCCTTGACAACCTCCACTGCATCCCAGAAAGCTGTTTTGGGTACGATAGACCTACTTGTGCTTTCCTGCAAAACACTGATAGCATTGTTGCCTTCTCTCTTTGGCTTCTTCATTGGTAAGGGTCTCGCTATGGCAGCAGTTCAGCTTGTCAATATCAGTAAGGCTGTATGGGCTTGGGTTATTGCGCAGAAAGCTTTGAATCTGGCCATGGCATCAAATGTTTTTGGTTTGGTTCTCGGAGTTCTGTCAACGCTTTACGCTTATTTTCAAAAGAATGCCAACGCAGCGCAGGATGCAGCCAATGCCGCCGACCATTTTACAAAATCATTAAGCGGAGTAAAATCTGAAGTAGGACGTGCTACTCTTGAGCTGGACGGCTATAAGCGTGCCATCGACGGTGCTAAGAAAGGTACAAAGGAAAGACAGGCAGCTATAGATCAGTTTAATAATAAGTTCGGTTCTTATCTTTCCAAGCTGCTTACCGAGAAGTCAACTGTAAACGACTTAAAGAAAGCCTACAATGAAGCTGCCAATGCCATTGAGCGCAAAGTGATGGCTCAGGCTGCTGAGAAGGATATTCAACAACATGTGGCACCAAAGGCTGGAAGAGAAGCGCAGTTGCTTTACAACTACGACCAGCAAGCGCAGAAAAACAAAATGGGTCAGTATGGTAGTTCCTGGCTGAAGGCTTTTGTGGATGATAATCTCGCAAAGCATGGATTGAATTACACAATCAATGAAGTTATCAGGCGTAGTGGTGTTGGCAAAAATTATGGTTCTCAGCATAATAAAGGCTTAATTACAGCTATTAAGAACACGAATGGCACTCCATCCGCCGGTTATAGTTGGATCTCTTCTTCTAAGGGTGTTTATGGAGAAAAACATATTGACCATAATAGTGATAAATATTCTGATCAGGAACGGATGACTGCCATGGCGGTTGCTTACATCCGCCAGCGCGGAGCACGCGTAAAGTCACAGCAGGAAGTTGAAAAGAAATACAAAGATTTTCCTGGGATATTTGTTACAGAAATCCCTGGAGGTGTTAATACTGGAGGCGACGGTGGCGATTCCGGCAACAACGGCTCTGGCGGTGGCAAGAATACTCCAAAGACCGATAACACTGCTAAAAACGAGGAGCAGAAGGCAAAGACCCGCGCCAATGCCCTTATTGCCAATATCAAGGCTTTCTATGAAGAGCAGAAGCGTAAGTACCTGGAATGGGTAACGCAGATGAATGCTGATGGCGAGAAGGTAAGCGAGGGTCAGCAGCAGCAGATGCTTGCTCTTCTCGACGCTAAGACGAAGACGGCACTCGGTACGGCTCGTAAGTCTATCGCAACGATGAGTGATGATTTTAAGAAGTTTTTCTCTCACATGGATGAGGATGTGCTTATCTATGATGATGAAACTTCCAAGTCCTTGTTGGAGTCTATCGGCAAATCGGATATTAGTGAGCTGCACGATCTTTTCCAAAAGCTATCGGGTGATTTGTCACGAGAGAACAATAAGACGCTCTCAGAGAACCTGGGTGCTCTTCTTGATCAAATCTTTGCCAATGGCTCTAAGGAATTGCGTGAGGCAGCAGAAAAACTTCTTGCCCAGCAGCGGGAGATTCAGAAGATACTCAACGAGAATGACTACACGGGCGCAGTCAACCGTTCTACTCGTAGTAATTTCGATAAGCTCAGATTCCTTCGCCCAGCGAGTGGGGTAGATGCAGCTACAGAGGAAGGCCTTCAGAAAATGAATGACGCGTTCGACAAACTCACAACAAAGGCTCGCTCAACGGTGGCTATACTCTATACCATCAATCCGGAAAGTCAGCGTTTCCAGCAACAGTTTCTTGATTATCTTTCCGTAGCAAATAGCGGTTTCGATTTTGCAAAGCTCAATACGCAGGAGTTAAAGGCACTCTATATCGAGCTGATTAAATATACGGATAGCTACACCGAGGCAGAGAAACGTAAGTACGACTATGCAAAGAAGATTGCCGATCAAGCCTGGGCGGTAAATAAGCGCAATCTTGCCAACCAGGAAGCTCTTCGCAAGATGCAGCAGGAAAGTGCGCTCTTCGGTAAGCGAACCAATATGTGGTCTAACCTCGGTCTTGGTGATCTCACCGCCGACCCAGAGGTGGAGCTGATGAAGATGAAGATGCAGATGGCAGAAGATTATTATGCTTTCGTTTTCAAAAACTCACGTAACAAGCAGCTCCTCGACGAAGCAGACAAGGCTCGGCAGGAGGCAGAACTTGCCTATGTCAACCAAATGGCAACGGCGATGAAGAACCGCCTTTCTCAGATGCAGCAGCTCGTGCAGCCTATCGAAACCTTCGGTGCAGAGGTAGGCAAGGCATTTGCCGAAATGCGTAACGACGTAAGCAGCGCACAGGAAGCTATCAAGAACGCTCTGAAGTCTATGCTTGAGTCATGGGCTAATATGGCACTCAATGACGTGAATACGCAGATGTGGAAGGCTATCAATGATGCAGGTGCCAAACGTGGTAAGAGGAAAGCACAACCTGGTATTGATGCAGCGAGAGCCAACGCTGATGCCAATGCCGTGAAGGAGGATTTCTCGAATCTCGGCACAAAGGCGAACCCGATGTATGTGCGACTGGTGGATGAGGGTGCAGCTTACCTTACTCCGCAGCCGCAGTCTAACTTTGAGAAGATGACTCCACAGCAGCCTTCTCTCGGTTGGAATCCTGATGGTACACCTATCAATCCTAACAGTCAGGCTATTGTGCCTCCTTATGCGCCTCCTGCTACTCCTGAGCAGCAGAATACGCAATCACAGGGCAGTGGCGCGCCTCGTGCATGGGAGCATCGCAACAGAGACAATGCTAATGCGTTCTACAATGATGCCGCAACACAAACTGGTGCAGCAGCCGCCGATGCTATCGCAGGTGGCGGTTCCTTTGCTGATGCCGCAGCCGGTATCACTGGTTCCTTCATCGGCGGTGTGATGAATACCGAGTTCAAGACTGGCGGCGGCAAATCCAAGGAAGACAAGGAGAAAGCCGAGCAGTTAAAGAAAGAGAAGAAGCACCAGAAGGAACTGAGCAAAGAGGTAAAGAAGGGCAATAAGGATCGTGAGAAGGTTACAACGCAGGGTGTTCAGAACATCACGAATGTGACGGATGCCGGAAACAAGGAGCAGACCGAGGGCACAAAGATAGCCTTGAATACAGGTATGGCTATGACCCAAACGGCGCTCACTGAGAACCTTAATAAAACGCAGGAAAATAACGAGGCCATCATTCAATCGGATGCGGACCGCACGCAAGCAGGAATGACCTTCTCTATTGCTGGTGCCATCGGTAAGTGTTTCGACTTCTTGGGTCCTATTGCGGGTCCTATTGCAGCTGCGGGTGTGATGGCTACCCTCATGGGCTTGCTCCAGTGGGCACTCAACTCTGCATTCAGCGGCGGCAAGAAGAAGAGTAATACCAATACCACCAATACCAAGCTTGTAACCGGTATGCTTACCTATGATTCCGGAAACGTTCAAGACTTGAAGCCATTTGTGGACGAAAATGGTGAATTGTACTGGATGGCTGATGATAATGATAAAGAACAGGGCAAGAAGCCGTTCATGGCCAATAACGGCGAAGTGTATTGGACAACTGAGGATGATGGCAGACAGATGCAGGGTGTGAAGATGCTTACATCTCCAACCGCTACTACTGTGAACGGGCAGCCGTCTCTCGTAGCCGAGAGAGGACCAGAAATCGTCATTGGTAGGGAAACTACCCATGCGATGATGATGAACAACCCAGGCTTGCTGAAAGCACTCGTCAACTACGACCGCAACTACTCAGGAAGAAACTCAGCAAGAAGGGCATTTGATGATGGCAACGTGGGTGATGTTCTTGCAGCAGGCACGCAAGCAGGCAATGGTAATCTTTCGCCTGGCGCATCAGCGGCAGGCGACCTGGTTTCCGCAAGCATTGCAAGCAATGCGGCTCTCCTGCAAGCCGTGAATGCGCTCATTCAGCGTCTGAATGAACCTATCAACGCCAAGATCAATATGTACGGTCGTGACGGACTGCATGATAGCCTGAATAAGGCTAATCAGTTTATGAAGAACAAGTAGAAAACGATTTTTTGTTGATTGTTTAGTTGTTAGTTTTTAAAGTTTTAGTTAATTGTTAGCAGGGCTGCTCCGCTGTGAAGCGTGGCAGCTTTTTTGTCTGCGGATTTCAAATCCGCAGGAACGCCTAACGGACACAATTTCTTTTTGGTCCCATTTTGCGACCAAGCCCATCATTTAGTGGGCTTTTGATAACTCGCTGATTTAGTGGGCTTTTTGGTCTCAAAAGCATATCTTTGTCCCATTTTTCCCCGAAATTCACTACTATATATAAAAATTTCCGTGTATTTTTTCTTTTCCCTAAAATCAAAAACCCCTAACCTCAAACTAGAAGTTAGTAGCATTAACGGCTTTGCCGTAAACATCAGACAATAAGGTAGTTATGAGGATATAAGGGAGTGGCAGCTAGCGAGAGAAATGCAGGATTTTCTACATATTTTCTGCATATTCCAAATATATTTTTGCATTCCTGCGTACATTAGTTTATAGAAATTAATTAAAAAATGAGACCAAAAATAAGAAAATCGCTGAAAAACAAGCAAATAGCAAAAAATCGTAGGGGGCTAGCAGTGGGACAATGGTGGGTCAGCAGTGGGGCAAAATCCCTCATTTTCTTCATTAGGGGACTTTAACATTTCGCCCTTCAAAATAAAAATGGGACCAAAATGAGACTTTTGAGACCAAAATCGGAAGTTTGGTCCCATTTTTGAAAAAACATCCTTTTCGCTTCCGTTCCCAGCGATTCCGTCGCTGGTTTCCTCTCTCAAACCCATATTAAATGTTAAAAATATAACTTATTTCAAATATTATATAGATAACCTATATTCTTTTCGATTTATTTTTGTATCTTTGCAGCAGTTTTAGAAAAGAAATATAATAGTTAAGGTATGTTTGACGAGATATGTTCCATCTATCGGGATGCGAAGGATGCGCTTGGAAGATACGTCGATATGGAGACGGGCGAGTGCATCACGCAGATGTCTATCCGTGAGTTCTGTCTTACGGATAGGTGGAAGCCGTATGTAGAGAAGCTGAGAGCCATGCGGCAGCAATATGGCAGTGCAGCTAAGAAGATGCCGGAATACGTAGATACCAAGAAGATGCTTCCTGGTGCCACGCTGAGTGGTCTCTTCGCTACCTACGAGGACGATAGCCTTACCCATCCAGGTCAGCGGGTGATGGTTTCCCGAAGAGAAAGCCACCTTCAGCAGCATACGGGATGGCTGGCGATAGATATTGACCTGCAAGACAACCAGGGCATAGCCGATTTCGAGAATATCCGCAGAGTGTTGGCATTTCGTCCAGAGGTAGCTTTGCTGATGCGTTCCTGCTCCGGAACTGGACTGTTCGGATTGGTTCGCTTGGCTTACCCCGAACGTCACAAAGAGCAGTTCAAGGCATTATTGCAGGAATATGCTGCTCTGGGCATCATGCTCGATGGTTCTTGCGGAAATATCGGCCGTGTGCGTTTCGCTTCATGGGATGATCCGCAGCATATATATATTAATGAACGTGCGATGCCCTACACCAAACTACCCGATAATGTGCCTACGCCGATGCCCGTGATGAACTATGCCAACACATTTTTCAGTGGCAGTCATCCGACTGGTGCCGGCTTCGGCGGAAACTATCCGCATGGTGGATATAGACGTGATACGCCGGAAATCATCTACCGCAAAGCTCTGCGATTGGTGGAGAAGATTGAGGCTCAAGGCATAGATATTTGTGCCGGAAAGGATGCTAATAGCGGTTATCTGGGTTGGGTTAAATGCGGCATGTCGCTCTACCATGTGGACAGAGTAGCAGGTTACGACCTATGGCGAAGAGTTTCCCGTTTCCGTCCTGCTGATTCCACCTGCGGCCACAATGAAATGGATTTCCGTAAGCGATGGAACCAGTTTGCCAATTACAACAGAATTTCTGAGGCAACTTTCTTCGACTACTGCAAGCGTTCGGGCATCATCCTTACCAAGGAAGACTGGAAAGAAATATATCAGAATACATAGAAAAGAATTTTAATACATTTAAAAATTAAAGATTATGGCAAAGAGAAATGTAGAAATCCCGAAGGGGTCATGGCTCGACCAGAAAGGTCAGCGATGGATGAAAGTAGTGTTCGATGTAATGTCGGGGGGGGGGTAATTTCCTCCGTCAAATCACCATGACGTTCCCGGTGAACTTTGAAATGACATTGGGAAAATATACGGTAGATATGGGTGATATGGATGATTTTCGTGATAGAGTAAATCAGCAATATCCTTCGCTGGAACGCCTGAGAAACCTTACGTTTTTTCCTACAGGAAACAAGGTCTTTAGAGAGTAGAGAAAATAAATTTACAGATGGCTTTAAAAACTTCCATTATATCGAAGCCATATCGAAGCCGTTTCAAAGCCATATCGAAGCCGTATGCTATTTATTGGTTCTCTATGAGTATAAAACTTTACAAAATAAAAGATATGAAACAAAAGATTATCGCAATTATGGGTCCATCTGGAGCAGGCAAGGACACGGTGGCAAACATCCTTTCCATCGCCCTGAATATCCCGTTGCTCTGTTCCTTCACCACCCGTCCCATGAGGGATGGCGAGGTAAACGGTAAGGAGCATTTTTTCGTGAAGGAGTGCAAGACTCCCAAGGAGGATATGCTTGCCTACACCGAATATGGTGGCTACGAGTATTGGACGGAACTCGCCCAGATAGAAGATGTCGCCATCTATGTGATTGACGAAAAAGGATTCCTGGGCATCTGTGAGCATTTTCCGGATATTGAACTGATGAGTATTTATGTGGCTGCCAAGCCCGAAACGCTGAAGGCTCGCGGCATCGCCCCTGAAAGAACCAACCGTGATGAATATCGTGTATCGCTGGATATTAACTCCTTCGATTACGTTATCAGCAATAATTCATCGCTCTACCGCTTGCTGATTACCACGCTGGATGTAGTGAAGTGCATCAGAACTGCTAACGGAGAAACACGGAAGTATGAAGCAGAGGCAGAAGAGAGACTGAAAAAAGGAGGAGTGGCAGCACAGAACTTCATCCGCCTTCTCAGCGCCTTCTTTTAAGAGAAACCATCTGTTTCCGTGGAGCAGAAAGCAGATTTTTAATATATAAACATCAAATAAAGAAACAATATGAAAATGATAATTCCTGGTGTTGAGTGGTGGCCTCAGAAGACCGCCGCTCAACAGATTGCCCGAGTAGGCAGAGTTTGCTACAAGAGCAAGGGTAAGCAGCCTGACGAGAATCTTTCTGAAGAGCAGAAAGAGAAGTTCTTGGAAGAACAGGCAGTGAAGTTGGCCAACCGATTCTGGGAGAGCGGTCATCGCTCCATGTATCGACACGGCACTCTTTACTTTTTTATCAAGAACGATAGTAAACTGCCGAAACACCTTTGGTCTTTCCTTATCGCATCTCCATATATCAGCTATGCAGTGCAGGAAAAGAAGGTATGGATCAGCAGCAACATGCAGTTCCTCTGCGAGCATGGCAGCATTCTCGAAATGCTATCCCCATTCAATGTGAAGGAAGCCGAGTTTATCGAAAAGGCGCAGAAATATGATTTCATAGAAGCACTCAATATCCTCCGCATGACGCTGGTCGTTACTACGCAGATCAGCACCAGCCGTGAGTTGAACCGCACATCGCCTAACTGCATCAGCGAGCAGAGCACCCGCTACGTGAACCTGGAGAAGAAAGGTGGCGTTCAGATTGCCCGTCCGCACTGGCTGCATGAGGGTACGAAATGGCAGAAATTTCTCTATCTTTCCGGCTGCAAGGTTTCCGACTGGCTCTATCGCCGATTGCTGAAATCGGGCATGAAGCCGCAGGATGCCCGCGGTATTCTCCCTCTTGATACCTATACGGTGGTAGCCTACACCTATACCATCAGTGAGTGGCAGCATATCCTCGACCTCCGCTTCAGAGAAACCACCGGCAAGGCGCATCCTAACGCCAAAGAGGTAAGTTTCGAGATTAACCGCATCATCAGCGAAAGAATGGAAATGTTCGAGACTCAAAAGAAATAAGATGATTGCCCAATAAGGGCGATTATGATTAATAGAGTATATTGCCAATCAATGCTTGGCAATAAAAAGCAATAAAAAGCAATGGGAACAAAAAACAAAAAACAACAGCAGCAGGCATTGGCCAAGCGTGAGCAGCAGATCAGAAATCTGCCGACCATCTACACCTTTAATTTCAAGGATGTGCCTGCCGAGAAATATACCGCAGCTTTGGAAGCCCTCTTCTCCCACCCCGATTTCGCTGCAGCCGTGCGCAACCGTAACGAACTCGTGCGTGCCGCGAACCGTGTTCCTTCTAACTCACCACAGATGGGTGGCCTTATCAAGGCGATTCAGGAGAGAGATACCAAACTCGCCAAACAGATGTATGGCTTGCTTGTACAGATAAACCTGCGCAGCGAAGTAAGCTATGATTTTCTGAACTTCGGTCATCTGCTTCGCTACTACGTAGACTATTCTAAGCCCGATATGCAGCAGAAGGTAACAAAACTTTCCGACAACCTTAACAAGGTGGCGTTCCTCGCCGACGCACTGGAAAGCATCGTAAGACAGATTCAGGCTGATATGATGGAAATCTTCAATGGCAGCGTAGAGTTCAACCAGTTTGATGCTGTGACCCAGGTGTTGAAGCAGTTAGATGTCTTCTTCAATTTTTCGAGAACCAAAAACCCCGAGTCGAAGGATAATGAACTCTACTGCGAGTATTCCGATAGCATCAATGCCTTTGTAGATAAGCGCATGAAGACTTACTCCGAGAAATACCGCAAACTGCACCCTTCCCTCCCCGGTTTCACTCAAGAGCAGATGATGGAAGCCATCAACCTCTTTTTTGGAGAAGACAAGAAGTTCAACGAGAGTTTTATCGCCAAAACCGAGTCGGGCGGCTGCTACATCGACGGCATGAAGCTCTTCATGAATCTCACCGAGGAGCAGACTGCCAAGCTCGATAAGCTGGTACCACGCCCCAAGGAAGGCAACAGCATGCAGAAATACTTCCTTAACGTCACCGATGCCATCATGCTCTACTATGCCCAGCAGAAAGGCATCGCCCTAAAATAAAAAAAATGCCAAATATCTATCTTCGTCTCCCCACCTCCCGCTGCCAGTTCTTCCGGCACCGCGATCCCAAGCTCACCCTGGCAAAGGATGAGCCGGTAGTGTTCAGCAACTACTCGCACGAGCACTTCATCATGCGCAACTCCCTCATCAATGCCCCAGCCCGCAGCAGCCGTATCGACCTCGGCTGTTTCTCCCAGCAGCAATGGTGCAATATGCTCACGGGTAGGCACCCTGCCGGAGGCAAGGTAATGATGCGCCGTGATGCCGGAAGCTGGCTCACCTTTCAGGAAGTTCAGCAGCTCAATGGTCGCCTTACTGATGGCAAGGGCGCACATGATGATTATCTCTGCATCCGTCTGCCCAGCGAAGTAGAGATTGTCGATACCGTTTATTCCGTAAAGCCTACCTTTACATTGGATACGTACGGCATCCGTGCCCTGGTAGTCTCACTCAACAACGATTTCAAGCGCAGCCTCGTAGAATGGTCGCTATCCACCTTCGACTTCTGCACGTCCAAAGGCAGGGTTATCGCCCGCTCCCATAACGCCATGTTGGAACGGTACTTAATGCGATATGGCATAGAAGCCAGCGAGGAAGAGAAAGACGTATTGCGCCGCATCATCGGCAGGTGGTTCCGCACGGAGCACTGCTTCTTCAAGAGCTATTCCTGCGTGGATATGCAGTATAAAGATAGCCGTGATAAGCCCAATCGCATCGATGAAGTGCAGTGGCTATGATTTTACACCTTTTATAATAGGTGTTAATTCATAATATAATAAACGTTAAATAATAGATAAATCAAGGAAAAGATATGAAAAAAGTAAATAGTTGCAGAGAGTTATTTCTTGATGGAGTAACCGATGCTTATTTTTATGCTGCAAGGGAAAGTTCCCTTCCTATCCCGTTCATTGTGCAGCGGGTGTTGCAGATGAATGGCTGCAGGTTTGCCGGCGAAGCACTCCATATTGCCACCAGCGAAGGCGATAATTACGTGGTGGCAGATGCCATCACCGCCAAGCAGACTTCCCAGGAAGGTGGCAACGGCACCGCATTCAGCTTCGAGATTACCGCCAATATCGAAGCCGGAAAGGAGAATATACCCGAAATCATCAAGAATATGCACGGAAACGACTATTATATAGTCTTGCGCAAGCAGGATGATTCGCTTTATCTCTGCTATACGCTGCCTAATACCTTCCGCATCACCGATTCCGTAACCAGTCAGAACGATGCTGAAACCCGCAGCGTTACGGCAACCTGCCAGGCGATGTCGGAGTTTATCCCGATTACGCTTTCATAATCAGTTTTTAAAAAGAATTGCCGATTCTTAATTATTATAGTTTTTAAAAATGTAATTTGTTTTAGTTTAGTAAGATTTGAATTAATAGCCCTGCCGTCTGTGATAGATAGCAGGGTTTTTTGTTTTCCCCTAAATCATAATGAAATCCCACATATAGGCTTATTTTGTCCCTATCTGCCCACGTTTTCCCATTACCTTTGCCGTCAGAAAATATATAAGAGTCTTCTTTTGCAATCAAGGTAAGGAGATTTGTTTTCAGGATAACGATAACATACATTAATTTTTAAAATTCTATTACCCACAATGAAAGGTCTTTATGAAATTCTGACCGAGAAGAAGTGGATGGTGAACCCCGATTTCGTGCATGGCATTCGCAAAACGATCGAGCAGAACTTAAATACTCATACAGCGTTTACCAAACCGGAAAAGACTTGTGGATTCGTCACTGCAAAGGATGATAAAGGCAACACCTACTATCCGGAGGAATATCAGATTTCCGAGGATGGCAAGCAGGTGAGAACTAACTATCAGCTCGACTATCCGGAAGATGATGAGCGGGCGCAGAACTTTCCGTTTGTTTCGGTTCTCACCGTAGATGGTCCTATCACTCGAAATGGCGGATATTGCTCTTATGGTTCTGTCGACCATCGCGATATGATGATGCGTGCGGCTGATCATCCGCTTTGCCGAGGTCATCTTTTTATCATCAATACTCCTGGCGGTTCGGCTTGGGCTAAAAATGATTATGCCTTGGCTATCGACTATGCCCACTCCAAAGGTCAAAAGGTTATTGCTCTGGTAGATGGCATGTGCGCCAGTGCAGGTATGTATCTCGCCTCTCTTTGCGATGAGCGATATTATTTGAATCCGAAAGATGAAGTTGGTTGTATCGGTGTGATGGCTGCCTTCTATACTTTGGCTAATGGCTCAAAGGATAAATATACCGATGAGACTTATCACGAGGAGTACGATCCAGAGTCATTCGACAAGAATAAGGCTTACCGTGACATCGCCAACAAGAACGACAATAAGGAACTCGTAAAAGAGCTTGCCGAGTTGGGTGTTGAGTTCAGAACTGACGTAAAGAAAGCTTGCCCTAATGCAACCGATAAGCATCTTAAGGGCAAGATATTTAGTGCTGAAGACGTGAAGGGAATCCTTATGGACGACCAGAGCACCTTTATGGGTTGCGTTCAGCGTTGCTTTGCTCTCTACAATGGCATAGCCGAGCCTATCAAACGAGAGGCTTCTATCCAAAAGCCAGAACCGGAAGACAACGAGCCTGAGCAGGCATCAGCATCCACTGCACAAGAAAATCATCAACATACAAACACCAAAAATCAAATCAATATGGCAAATTATCCAAAGATCAATGCCGCTTGCGGTATGCAGGATGGTCAGCAGATTGAGGTGAAGGAGGAAGGCGCATTCATGAATGCCCCATTGCTCGACACCCTCGAAGCTCATCTCGCATCGCAGGAGCAGGCAGTGGCTGATGCTAAGCAGAAAGCCACCACAGCAGAGCAGAGTCTTGCCGATCTCCAGGCAAAGCACGACGCACTCGCTGAAACCATCGCCCAGAAGGACGAGGAGATTAAGAACCTGAAAGAGGCAAAGGCTAAGGCAGATGAGGACATCAAAGCCCTCAACGACGCTAAGGCAAAGGCTGATGAGGAGAAGGCAAAGGCGGATGAGGAGTTGAAGACTGCACAGGCTTCGCTCGCTACTGCCCAGCAGACCATCGCCGACAAGGACGCTCAGATTGCTGAGTTGAACGAGAACCCAGGTGAGGAGCCAGCACAGGGCGCAGCACCTCAGAACAACGGTGAGGGTGCAAAGGCTCAGAATCTCCGTGAGTTCGACCCAACGAAGTATAAGACCAATGCCGAGCGCAAGGCGGCCTTCGAGCGTTTCAAGCGAGGCGAGGAGTAATCTTCATTTTTCATTTAATTTCATTTCATCTTATTTAAATTTTAATTATTATGGCAAATCTTCCTAAAGATTTTATCGGCACATCAGCTCTTGAGCACGTAGCCGAGCAGGTGAGCAAGGAAATCCTCATGGGTCCAGGCTACACCGATGCAGAGGAAATGGATCGCCTCGGCATTCAGGTTATCAGTGGTGTGCAGTTTAAGCGCACTTTCAACATCTTCCTCCGTAAGGGTGGTACTACCCGCCGTAAGGATGTTCACGCTAAAGTGAGCAGCCAGGCAGGATTCCTCAAGGAGCGTACTTTGACAGTGAAGCTTACTTGGGACCACTTTGACGATAACATCGATAACTACTGCGAGACACCTTTCGGTACAGACGCACAGGGTCAGTATCCTCTCTCTACCCAGGCTGCAGAGGCTATCCTGAAGGATTACGCCGACAACCTTACAGCTTGCTTGTGGTTCGGTAATATTGACCTCGATAACGGCGATGAGACCGTTCCTGCAAAGGATCAGGCTCTTGCATTGTATGATGGTTATCATACCTGCGTAAAGCACGACATCGAGGATGGTCTTATCTCTGAGGCTAACGGCAACCTTATCCAGTGTGATGCCATCGAGGAGCCAGCCGACAACAACGACTCTACTCCATTCGATAACTTCATCGACTGGTACTTCAAGTGGGATGCTCGTCTGCGCAAGCAGCAGGTAATGGTCTATATGAACGAGTCTACTGCCCGCAACATCGCCGCCGGTTACGCTAACAAGTATCACGGCAACTTCAAGGTAGAGACTGAGGCAGGTGACAACTTTAAGTTGCCAGGTTACTCTAAGGTAACTATCTGTCCTGTATCAGACTTTGGTACTGGCGATCGTATGTATGCTACTGTAAAGGGCAACTTCGTTTACGGTGTTGATACAGAAAGCAACAAGACTTTCATCAGCGTTCGTGTAGGCTCTGACACCGACCACAGAACCATCTCTTTCCAGATTCAAAGTATTCAGGGTGCAGGTATTAAGGTGCCATTCTCTAGCAGCATGGTTGTCAGCCCAGGTAAGCTTGATAACCCAGGCTACAAGGCTGGTGATTACACCGACTCTAACCTCACCGTTACCCTCGCAAAGAACAGCACTGCTGATGCAGGTGAGATTGATGGTAGCGTAAAGGTTAATGACAAACCTTACGATAAGCCAGTTGACACCAAAGCCAACGACGTGCTGACTCTTGAGGCAGTAGATGGTACCAACTTCGCCTTCGACCACTGGAGCAACGGCAGCAAGGAGAAGAAGATCCAGGTAATCGCCAGTGGCACAAGCATGGCTTACACCGCCTTCTTCAAGAAAGCCTAGCCTTCTCCTGCCCCCCCCGTTCCCAGCGATTCCATCGCTGGTCCAACAGGCAAAAAGGCAGTCCTCTATAAATCCTCGGCGGCGGTCGCCTGACCTGGCGGAATATGGCTTCCGTCGCCATTTCGTTTAATCATCAAAAAAGATACAATTATGGCAGAAACAGTAACATGCCCAGAGATCAAGGATTTGCTTTCCGAGAACGATTGCTTGGAAAACTTCGGCGGTCTTGGCGTAAACGTATATGTCTTTATCAAGAGTGAGCTTGCTGCTCCTCTCTCACCAGAGAAAGGTAAGAACACCTATGCAGCGCTGACTGCTGCGTCCTTCAAGAAAGGTAAGGGTCTCTACAAGTTTGAGTGCCAGGATGGCGGTCAGGGTCACACCTGGGAGAACCTCGGTTTCCAGAAAGGCTTCAAGCAGACCTTGGACTACGTTCTTGAGAGCGTAAATGCCGATACTGCTTATGTGGCTCGTGGTCTCAATAACCTCAAGTGTGGTTATATCATCGAGGACGGTGATAAATCAATCATCGTTTACGACAAGCAGCACGACTTCAAATACGACTCCGGTAATATTAAAGGAGACACGGGCAAAAAACCAGAAGATGATCGTGTAGTTACACTGAGCGGTTCCCTCAGTCCGACAACTTTCGGCCGTTATGAGATTGCCGCACCAGAAAGTGGATGGGATTCTCTCTGTAATGGCGCAGGCACAGCGGGGGAAGTGTAAGCGGAACTGACAAGAGCGATACCAATTCCGCTCCCCGGCAGTCATCTAAGCGGAGCAAGCAGGTAGCATCTATCAATGATGAAACCGCTATGCTTGGCGAGAATGATGAATAATCGCTCACCTATCCAATGCGTTCCATTGGCAATTTACACTCTATAAATCAAAGCCTCGGTATTGATCCTTAGTAAAATAAGGCAAGATACCGGGGCTTTTCGCATTTAAAACTGCAAATATCTTTCATTTTTTAATATCTTATCCCATAATTAGATTTTTTTATGCAAAATGCGTTTCCGCATAGAATATTTTTCTTATTTTTGCAGCATGAAATTTTAATTTATATAGTGTAACTAAAATAGTAAGAGATTATGGAACTAAGACATTTACGTTCGTTTGTGTATGTGGCAGAGACGCTTTCTTTCAGCATCGCCGCCACCCGATGTTTTGTTACCCAATCCGCCATCAGTCAGCACATCAAGGCTCTGGAGGACGAACTGGGATGCAAGCTGCTGATACGCACATCGCACAGTATCATGCTTACCGAGAACGGAGAGGCACTTCTGCCCCGTGCCAAGGAAATACTGAAGTTGGCGGAAGACTGCAAGGAGCATATCAATGCACTCAACAACTGCATGACCGGAGAACTGCGCATCGGTGTAGGTTCCTTTATCGCACCCTATATCCGTGTGGCTGCACTTATATTCATGGAGCGATACCCTAACGTAAGAGTGAATGCCGAATTTTCCAAGGCAACGAGCCTGAACCGCCTGTTGCGAGACCACATGCTGGATCTCGCTTTTACGATGAACGAAGCTTATACCAACGAGGGCATCGAGAGCCATCCCTGCATCCCATTCAGCATTTGTGCCATCATGCGAAACACACACCCTCTTGCCAGGAAAGATAAGATAATATACGATGACCTGCTGAAGCACGGTATCATCATGCCCGATGTAGGCGAACGTGTTTTCAACACTTTTCAGCAATATTTGCAGAACGATCTCACCAAATTAAGCGTAAAGTGTATCCTCAGTGACCCCGACGAAGACCTTGCCATCATAGAAGATACTCACCTGGTTACTTTTATGCCGAAGCTGTATCTGAAGAACCACCCTACCCTTATAGCTCGCCCTATCCAGGGCATAGGAGAAGAACTGATGAGCAATGCCCACTGGATGAAGGATGTACCCATGAAGCGTTCTGCACAACTCTTCCTCGACATTATCAGGGACGAAGCCATCCCGTATATCAAGGCTTTGGAAGAAACTATGTAGCTTAGTACCAAAGTACATTTGTACTTATGTACTTCTGCACGTTTGTACTTTTTCTTATCTGTCTATTAGTGTTCCTGCTTCATGATTTATCCGCAAGAACATCTAATAAAAATCACTTTTCAGTTTACTTCATTCCTATTACCTTTGCATACGATTCCGATATTGGAAGAATTTAAACACAAAAAACTATGCAGGTAAAAACGAATGATGGCAACTATGATGTTGCCAGCAAGGGATTGGGTAATACCGCCCTTGGACTTGGTATCGCAGGTTTGGCTACCAGTTTGCTGGGTGGCGGTGCATCCTTGTTTAACCTCGGCAGAGGCAACAATGGCATGACTGCCAATCCGAGTGATCCGGATGCACGCTTTGTAACCAAGAGTGAGACCAACCTTATTCAGGAGAACTCTACATTGAAGACGGAACTTGCTATCCAGAAGAGTGAGAACTATACCGACAAGAAGATGGTAGATGTTACTCAGTATCTTGACGGTAAGATTCGCCAGCTCGAAAACAAGGTGGATGCCAATAAGGATGCACAGCAGGCGGTCAACGCAGAGCAGATGGCATACAATGCCGCTGCCAACGCCAACATCGACGTGCTGAAATCGCAGGTGGCTTCACTCACGAGTGTTACCAAGCTGATGATTCCATCGGGCAATGTTTGTCAGATGGGGTGTGGATGCGCTTGTAACCAGTAACCGTATTTTCGGATAAAAGGAAGAAACGATATGGATTACAAGAACTCGCAAATCCTGGCAGCGGTGGTGTCCGAATGGGCACGCCCTGCCATCTCTCAGATAGCGGCTGGCAATCTGATGCACTTGCCTATGCTCCAGTCTCTCCAGGCTACCATCGGCAGCATGGGACTGGTGAGCGGCAACTATTCTCTGCAAGCCGATATAGAACCGATGATTCAGCCTGTGGTCAATGCGCTTGTCACTCCGATGCTCGCCAAGTATTTCGGGAACATTCCCGAAGAGAGCATTCCGCAGATGGCGCACGATGTGGTAGAGCAGCTTCGCTACAAAGGACCGCTCTCTATCCTGGAGGGTGTGATAACCTTTGACGAGGAGGATCTTGACGAACTCGCCGACCTTCTTCAGAAGAACCTTCCGGTAGAGAAGACCCAGGGCTATCAAGTGAAACATTAATGCGGCGGTGAAGTCGTCGCTCTATTAAAACAGAAAAGACTATGAACAAAAGAACAATTCCAGCCTGCATCATGGCTACGCTTGCAGTAGGTGCAACCGCCACTGCTCCCTATTATGATGTAAATATCACGCAGCAGCTCTGTGCTCCTTCATGCGTGGACGAGACTCCGGTTTTCAACCCTCAGTTCTCTGTAAAGAGTATTGCCAACGTGGGTACTTCGCAATATCTCATAACCATTCACTTAGAGGGTGTTATCAGTTACGTGCCTTGCAACTGCGGCTCCTGCTGCACCCGCTCGCAGGTAGTAAGTCAGGATTTCACCATTCCTGTCTTCTCTGCTACGGCAATCACGAACGTTACCACATCTCTTGGCAGCGTGAAAAACCGTCTTGTCAAGGTAGCCTGCTGCTCCTGTAGCAAGACTTTCGTGTGCGATGCTCCGTTAACACTCACCATCGCATGACTATCCACTAACAAAAGGAAAGGTAAAAGACGATGAAGTATATTCAGTTAATAGATCAGGCCCGTGCTCACGGCGTGGCTACTGAGAAGAAGATGATGGAGGCGATGGAGCAGTTGAGCTGCGACCTCGCCTCCCTGGAGGAAACAAATCCGGAATTGTACTGGCGCATCCTCCGTCACCAGCACGCAGTGTTCTATGATCGTCATTACAGTGAGAAAATGGCCAACCATGATGTCTGCCATCTTGTGTACAGCAAGAAAGGTGAGAATGGTGAGTTGATAGGATCCGGCGCGCATTGGACCAAATCGCAGATAGTGAATGCCACCAAGGGCATGAAGTTCCGTGAAAAGGTGAACGATTGGGATAAATATGTTGCCTTTAATGCCATGTACGCTGACCTGTGCAGCGATATGACAGAAGATGAAATCATCAAGGCAGCTTATCTCTTCTATTTCCAGGATGCAGATTGGCAACCCGAAGAAGACGATTGTACCAAGATATGGGACTATATGTCCGCTCACGCGATGATGTAGTTTGTTTTGAACTAGGTAATATAGATTTCGCACTAGCGAGTGCAAGTATTTAAAGTAAAAAGATTGGGATAACATTTTTTGAAGCCTCTTTGCGCCTACAAAAGCCGCAGGGAGGCTTTCTTTGTCCCCATCATCTTTTTAGCATTTGCTATCTTTGCCATCAGAATAAAAACGATAAAACAGAAAAGATATGGCAAAGATTCAACCTCTTGCAGATTTCATTCTCTCCTTCGAGGGAGGTTACGTGAACCACCCCAACGATAAGGGTGGTCCTACCAACATGGGCGTAACATTGAAAACCTGGCAAACCCAAGGTTACGACAAGAACCATGATGGCCGCATAGACGCAAAGGACGTGAAGCTTATCACAAAAGCCGATGCTATCTCCATCCTTCGCCGTTGCTACTGGAACCGATGGAAAGCCGATGGCATCAAAGACCAGAGCATCGCCAACATCCTGGTAGATTGGGTATGGATCAGCGGCACACCAGGCATCACCCTCGTACAGGCTATGCTGGGCGTAACCGCCGATGGTATCGTAGGCAACAAAACTCTCAAGGCGCTCAATAGCCAGAACCCTAAGCGGTTTTTCGAGCGCATCAAGGCACGCCGCAAGCAATACATCGCTAGAGTCATTGCCCTGTGCCCTAGTCAGAAGGGCTTCGAGGCAGGCTGGCTCCGTCGTCTCAATGCTATCAGTTACGGCAGTCTTATCTCCAATAATGGCAAAGAAATAAAGTGGTAATATGGAAGCAAAGATAAACCTCACCATCCCGAAAAGCTGGAACCAATGCACCCCCACCCAGCTAGAGCAGATAGCCCTTATCATGCTGGAGCAGATAGAGAAATCCAAGGCAGACCGCTATCACCCTTTCGATATGCAGAAGGTGAAAGTAGCCGTCTTCTTTCTCTTTGCCGGGATAAGCATCAACACCTATCCCGACCCCCGTCTGCCCATCAATGAGCAGCACTACCTGGTAAGCATAGAGCCGCAAAAAAAGAGCCTCCTGAAGAAGTTCCTCTCCCTCTGCGCCACCGTTCCCAGCGATTCCGTCGCTGGTACCAAATCGGCTATCCACTTTCCCCTCTATCTTTGGCAGCTCAACTATTGGCTCTCCCCAAAAGCTAAGACCGATGATAAAACCTCCCCAGAGTACATCGCTCAGGGCGCAGGTCTTCTCGATTGGCTGGATGCAGATAGTGGCTATTTCCTCACCCGCTTCCCCTATCCGATTATCGGACAGAAAGCCAAGTGGTATCGTCGTGCAAAAGCCTTCCGTGGTCCGAACCCAGACCTCGATGGCTTCTCCTGGCAGCAATACCGTTTTGCCAGCGATATGATGCAGACCTACACCCGTTTGGATAACAACCTGATAAAGATGAAGAAGATGAATAAATTCACCGAGGAACAACTCCAGACGCAAGCCCAGAGTGTAGCCAGCGCCAGAAACATGTTCCTTGCCACCATCTTCAACACCACCACCCAGTACATCGACCCGGCAACAGGCATCACGAAATACGATTTTCACTACGAGTCAAAGCAGTTCACCGAGAACGCAGGTTATTTCGTCAAATATCCGGAAGCCAACTGGCAGGTCATCCTCTTCTGGTGGAGCGGCATCATGCACACCCTAGCCCGTCGCTACCCTCACGTATTCAAGGTGCAGAAGGTAGATAATAAGAAGCCGCAAACCCCGATGGAAATCTACACCGCCACCACCGCTACGATGCAGAAGTATGCCGGCTTAACGGAAGATCAGGTCAACACTCAATCCTATTCCCTCGTTCTCGAACACCTCGAAAGGTTATCGAAAGAGAATGAGGAAATGGAAAAGATGAGGAGAGAAAAATGATGATTATAAAAACAATAAGATTATGGAAAGAAACAACCGACTGCCTAACGTGATATTCTTATCACCAAAGGCTTCTGAGATGATAGAAAGTTTGACAACAGAAGATGTAGTTTGTCTTGAGAATGAAGCAAATGGCATAAGCATCAAAAATGCGTCTTTTTGTGATGCCGACACGGATGAAACAGCAGAATATCGCAACATTATTCAACTATGGCACCCAGCCGAAGAGAAACCGCATTGCATAGGGTCGCTTCTTTGTTGGCGACGCGATGGCACTCATTTTGTGCATGAACATTTCTCCCACGACGAACAGAACTGGCGAATGTTTATTAGCGAATACGACGTGAAGTGTTATTGTTATATCGCCAACTTGGAGCCTGACTCGTTCTCTTGATTTGTATATGGTTAGACAACAGCCTTTGAATGTTTGTATGGGGGGGGTGGCCGTAACACTAAATACTCGATACGAACGTTTGTGTGTAGAGCATTTGATGTCTTTGGCTCATTTCCCAAGGACAGGAGTATTCATTGAGTATGATTAAAGATTCATGAGTCATAATACATTAAAAATAGAGAAGGATAAATTCAGAGAACACTCTGTAATTTTATCCCGTTCAACCGTAAGTGATACGGTTGTAATCAAGTGTGGTTCAGAAAGCGTGTGTCTTGAGCAAGACGAATTTAAAGTGTTGGCACATCTCATGTGCTACGATTTCTATACACGAGGTATGATCGAGGAAGCTCAAGAACATAGCCGGAATGATGTTCGTCCATATGATATATATTCTACTCCTGATATAGAAGGTTACGATGAGAAGATTAATTGGGATTTGGCTGTAGAAAATAACAGCAAATAACATTATGATTTGTCCCCTCAAAAACTATAAAAAACCATAACTTTACACTCAGAAACAAGAGAAATAGGTGTGCGTATATCGCCACCATTCTCTCTTTCAATCACATTCAGGATAACATATAAAAAAAAGAAACGCAAAAATGGCAAGCAAAAACAAAAACAGAGTAACCACCCTGCAGCAGCTCCAAAATCGTAGTGAGGAACTGAAAGATGCAGGCTATGTAGCCGTTCGCCCCGATGCCTTTACACCGCTTAAAAATGGCGGCGGTAAAGTCTTCTCCTGGAATGACTACGTTCACGGCATGCTACTTACCACAGCCGGTATGTCGGCAAGCGGTGGCGACGCAGGCGGTTCCGCAGCACGTCAGCAAGTCTCCACTATCTTTGCATCAAGTGGCGGCGAGAACCTGGGCAAACCAAAAGGCGTAGGTACCGAAGGCTTAGGCTTTATGGAATGGGGTATGGCCAACCGACTGCCTAACCTTATCTGGATGCTCTCCCGTATGTCGCCTTTTACAGCAGCAGGAGTAGATTACATCAAGAAGATACTGGTAGGTCGTGGTCCCGCAGCCAAGTATCATTACACCCAGTATGTAGGCGGTAACATCACGGAGAAGTATATCCCCTACGAGAGTGCAGGAGTCCTGCTCCGCGGTCAGATTGCCGACCTCAAAGCCAAGGAAGAGGCAGCCGCCGAAGCCAAGCGACAGAACGAGCAGCAGAGCCAGAACGGGCAGTCTCAGCAGGAGGAGTCACCGTTCTCTGCGGTTCAATCGCAGGTCTTATCCTCCGATGAAGGTGAAAGCGAGGAGATGAAATCTCTGAAAGAAGCTCTCCGCAAATGGGAAGAAACCAATGCCCAGCTTCGTGATTTCTTGGAAAACAACGACCTGATGCAGACCTTCCTCGACCTGGCAGGAGATATGGCTTTGATGTCGCAGTGCTTTGTAGAACTTCAGCTCAATCAGCGTTCCCTCGACGAGAACGGCAAAGCGGTTCCTACTGCCCAGTGGACCCCGAAGGTAATCGGTCTGAAGCACCGCAGCATCTTCACTACCCGACTGGAGCGCATGGACGAGAACTACCGCATCAACTATGCCTACGTGAGCAATCAATGGCTCGACCCTACCCAATACGTCGGCGTGCAGAAAGAGGAAGACCGCAAGATAGCTGCTATCCCCTATCTCCCTACCACATCAGCCGTAAAGGATTTGCAGCGCAATATCCGTGAGGCACGTCAGAAGCAGGTAAGCCGCAAGAAACGCCCTACCCGCTTCATCATGTCACCAAGAGATTTCGGCGGTCCCTACTATGCCGATGCCCTTTGGCACTCTATCTTTGCCGGCAGCATCTTTGAATATGCCTTTACTATCGTGGATGACCGCCTTACCCGAAAGCGCAACAGTAACATTATCGGTAGAGTGATCTATATCCATCAGGACTATATCAACAAACTCTATCAGCAGCAGGGCGAGCAGAAGAAGAAAACCATCGGTGAGATTCAGAACGAAATCTTTACCTCTATTAACACATGGCTCTCTAACCCAGATAATGCTGGTCAGGCGCTCATCTCTTCTGCTTTCACGGGAAGCGACGGCAAGGAGCACAAAGCTTGGGAAATAGTGGAAATCGAAACCAAGGCAAATGATCAGGCAAATGCCGATAAGACCGAGTTGCAAGAAATAAGCAGTATCATTTTCTTTGCCATGGGTCTTGATGCAAAGCTCATCGGTAATACTCCTGGCGATACAGCATCATCGGGCGGTACCGACCTGAGAGAGCGTTTCCTGGTCAAGCAAATCCAGTTTGCCCCATTGCAGCAGTTGATGATACGCCCATTGGAAGTTTTGAGCCGCTTCAACGATTGGGATGAGCACCTGGTGTGGCAGATAGACCGAGAGGTATTAACCACCCTCGATAACTCGAAGACCGGAGTGGCAAAGCAGGAAAGCATTTAATTATAAACTATAAATTATAAATTATGATTATTTCCACCAACCAAGAATTGCGTTTGCACGTTCCAAGCAACGCAATCGACGATATAGCCACCATCCAGGGCATACTGGATAATAGCGAAAAAGATGTGCTGAAGGATAAGCTCGGCGCATCACTCTACAACCGCCTGTGTGAGGAATACAAGAAGCTCGACCCGCTCGATTTCTACAACCACGTGCAGGATGGTACCTATATCCAATATCCATGGGAAGAGCTTCTGCTGAATGCCCAGCGTGTAGTGGCTAACGAGGCGATGGCCCGCTTCGCCTATCAGCAGATTATCTCCATCAATGGTGCAGGAGTTAATATTGCTTCCAGCAACGACTATGATGCAGCCAGTGAAAAGCTGTTGGATAAAGGTGTAGCCGGATATAAGAAGGAAGCCCTGGTTTCCCTCAACAACCTTCTGCTCATGCTCGAAAACATGGCGAAGATGGCGAATACTCCGGCGGAAATCGTAGGCACGGATAACACGGATAGTGCAGATTCAGAAAGCCCCGAAGTACCAAAGGACGAAAGTACTGACGTACCAAAGGACGATAGCACGAAAGGAGATGGCGATACAGAAGACCCTTCAACTCAGCCTACCAAGGAAGAAATTCACGCCGCCCTAGAGGATATTATCCTCCTGTGGCAGGAGAGCCGATATTACTATCTGCATCATGATCTCCTTATTCCGACCTGCGAAATCATGCAGCAGTATCTCGACATCTACGATAGTCGGGATAAGTTCATTCGTCTCATCCCCGATATGCTTTTCATTCAGAGTGAATATCTGGAAGAAGCGTTTGGCGAAGATTTTATTCCTCGTCTCTTGCAGGCCGACGAGAACGACAAGATGCTGAAGAAGGCACGCCAGCTTGTAGTGGCTTATCTCAAGGAGCGTACATCGGTTATCAGTTTTGATAAGCTGACTCGCTCCACGGCGCACAATGATTCCATTACCGTAAGGGAAAGCATTCATCGGTTGCTGAAGAAAGAGGAAGCCGAAGCGCAAGCGAAACTCGATGCAGCCAAAGCTGATAGCGCCACAGAAGGCGGCTCCTCCTCATCGACGAGTAACGCCTCCAGTGCTTCATCATCGAATGACAAGGGCGGCAGCGAAGGCTACAACAACAACCAAAAAGGTTCTCGTATCTTCGTAACCCCTATTCTGTGCTAAAAATATTCTTAATTTTCAAATAAACAACAAAAACAAGGATTTATGGAAAATTTATCATTACAGGAAATCATCAACATTTTGAAACCTGCCATCGGTGCAAGAATGCTTACCCAGGAGCAGAAAGATGCCTATGAGCAGGGATTGTCTCTCCTGGAAGGTGCAAGTAATGCACACTCGTTTATCGAGAACTCACGTAAGTTTAAAGACTATCATCGCCGTACCCGACAGATGATCGCCTATCTGAATAGCTACAGCAGCTCTCAAGCCAACGCTGCATCATCATCTGCTGCCGACAAGCGACGTGTAGGTCGCCCAACCAAACAGGAACAGGAAGCCTATGCCGAACTTCAGAAAAAGAAAGCCATGGAAGAGGCGAAGCAGTCTCTCTTTCCTAATCTGAAGCCCGACACCACCGTGCAGCCGCTTACCTATAATGGTATCGTAGCCAACCCTAACGGCGAAAGTATCGCTGCTACCATGCCCAACCTGATGCAGTTGCGTCCGTTCCTCTCTACTGCCCTTCAGGAGCAGGTGAACACCGTGCGTGACCTTCGTAGCGAGATGGCAAGCAAGGCAGAGCAGGCGAAGACCATGGCAGAAGCCAACGAGAAAGCTATCTCGCAGGGTAAAAGCGCCATCTATACCGAGGCTGAGATTGCCGAATTCGCCACAAGAGCCGTAGAAATCGAAAGCGATATTCTTCCGGAAATCTTTAAGGCTGTAGATAGAGAGATGGGCGAATGCTATCTGAGACTGAGCGAGAAGACTGGAGACCCTGAATACATCGCTTACGCAAAGAAGGCCTTCACCATCGACCCTCAGACTCTCCGCACTCAGTTTAAGCCATTCTATGAAAAGGCATTAGCACGCGACCCTCTTTTTGCCGAGCAGGTAGCCGAGAAGATTGCCAACGACCGCCCAGAAGTAAAGGCAGCTCGTGATGCAGCCGCCAAGCACAAGGCTGAAGCCGATGCTCGCATCAAGTATATCCTTCGTAAGGATAAGCTATCTACCCAGACGAGAGTGAAAGGCATCAAGGAGCGCATAGACCAACTTCGCCAGGATTACTCTGACATCGTGACCGAAGAGGAGCTTTCCGGTTATGAAGCTATTCTCACAAAAACTATAGAAGAAGCCAAAGAGGATTCCGAAGCATAAAAAAATGACAAAGAATAAAGAAACCCCAGAACAGCGCACGCAGCGTTTTAAGACCCTGTGCGTCCATATCCTCTCCCAGAGCGGTAACTGCCAGGAATCTCAGCATGCTTTCAAAAGCACGCAGAGCATTCCCGAAATGTGCGAGGCGTGGCGCAAGTACTGGCACGGCTTAATCACCGAGGTTCCGCAGCAGGTAATCGATGCTTTCAAAGCCGTATATCCGGAGTTTAAGGCAGATATTAACCAGGGCGGTATCTTCTATAATGAAGACTCGCCTACAGGTACCGTCCTTGTGGGTGATGCAGACGAGGAAATCCACCTCTACTCTTCCCGAAAGATATACGTCCTCGGCAAGGCGCACGTCATTCTCCATAATGCGGCTACCGCCATCGTGATGAATGAAGGCTGTAAGATAGAGTTATTGGATGGCAGCAAGGCAACCATCAAGGCAGGTTACGGAATCGCCCGGAATTATGCCCATCTGGTAACTTGCCAGGAAGCGGAATGCTACGACCAGAGTGTAGCCTTCATTACCGATGGCACCCTTCACGACCATGGGCATCAGAAGATCAATGCCTTTGGTACGGCAATGATAGATACCTTTACCCATCGCCTCATAGATTTATATGATAGCGCCAGGATAGAAATCAGAAAGTAAATATCAGAAAATAGAAATCAGAAAATGAACTCACATCTCTCTATATTAATCAATGATAAGCCTGTGGCGCTCCCCGATGATTTCTCTATAGATATAGAGGATCAGAACCCGGTATTCAACGATACGGAAATGTTCTCCTATCCCTTCTCTATCCCGCTAGACGGCAACCGCTGGCTAGTAAAGAACATCGAAGACGTTCACGCTGCTATGAAAGCCGTGAACATGGAGCACCTGCCTGTCAGAATCAATGCCGACGGATTGCCATTCCGCAGCGGTACCCTGGTTATGCAGGATGGTGAAGAGATAACCAATTCTCTCTCTATGAGCATCGATGCCAGCACGCAGAGTTTCAGCGAACTTATCAGCGACCTGCAATGCCGTGATATTCCGGTAAAGGACCAGCTTATCATCGGTGAGAAAATTGGTAATGTGAGGGTGGATATTTGGAGTAACCCGGTAGTAAAAGTCAACCTCCATTCCGATGGTAAGAAAGGTGGAAAGAATGCCACCGCCACCGTTACGACCGACCCATTGAGAGCTAGTAAGGTGCTGGAACCACAGGCACTCGGTTTCTCCTATCCCGCAAGCTGCAAGGAATATACCTCTACTGATACGGCACACTATATCGGCGATGCCTACAACAAGAGTAAGAAATCTTATTCTTCTGGTGCGATAACAATCAATGTACCGCAAGAGACTGCCAACGGCAACTATATTAATACCTCGGCAGCCTATGACGAGACGGATGGCGCTGGCAGACCTGCTACCTACTGCAATGCCCGAATCTGTTACAAGCATCATGCCCTGGATGATGAAGGGAATACATCGAGTGACCTCATCAAAATGGATAAGTGCTCATGGACGAATGAAGACCTCTATCCTTACTGGGTGTTGGATGCCAAACGTCCGCAATCGGGCATCTGCTTCTATGTACTCTATTTCCTCGACTGCCTCTTTACCTATTTGGGTGTCACCTTCGATAAGGATGCGCTGATGGAGATAGAAGACTTGAAGCATCTCTGTTTTTTCACTACCGTTTGCAGTTATGATACCCTCGAGCATCCACACCACGGTAGTTATTACACTGCGAGTGAAATTCAGAAAGCAAAGGACATCGTGAATAAAGAGGGCTACGTAAAAGGCTCGAATCCTGAGATGGAAATCGTGGCTGCTAAATCCGTAGGCGAAATCAAGACGGGCTTCTTTAAGGATCAGAAGCATATCAATTCCTGGTTGGAGAGCCGTGGCTGCGGCGGTCAGATTGAAATCACCAAGGCAGAAGATAAGGACGTGCAGGAACTCGACCTTACGCTGACTGAAAACGGTGTGGCTACCACCCGCCATATCCAGGTGGGCGAGGTAGTTGCTTTTCCTCCTGGCAAGGGAATGAAAGTAACAGGTATCACCATCGAATCGAATATCAAGAAGTTTGAGGTGCAGGCAAACGTGCTCTATATGGTTGCCAACAGCGAGAATTTCCCTGACGAGAGCGTGAGCACTGTCATCTCTTCTCTAGAAAACGCATTCGGTATCAAGTTCTCCTACGATTACGAGCAGAAGAAGGTCACGGCTTATCTCACTCGCGACGTGATGCGAAAGAGCGGCAGAAAGACTAGGGATTTCCACTGCGAAATCCATTCGATGATTCCGATGACCGAGAAGATTACTGGTGTGCGTATGCGCTATTCAGCCGAGGAGGATGCTAAGGAACAGAAGAGTTATGTGCGCAACGCCAAAGGCGAATTAAAGGATTCCAGCTACGATACCGATTACAACTTCATCGACTATCCACTGCCCGATGGCGACACCAGCAAGATGGGTAGAACCGTCACCGATATGAAGTACATTGAGTTCTTCCATAACATCCATAACCCTGGTGATAAAAACTGCTACATCGACCGCAACACCGGCAATGCCTATTGTGTAAAGGTCAACAAGGAGGCAAAGACTTCCAACGAGTTAAAGCCAGTACTCTTCGAGGTAGGTCAGTTCAAGGGTGTGGAATATGGAGATTGCAGTGAGGAGAATGAAGATTTCATACACGATATTTCCATTGATTTCACTCCAGTACCTTTCAATGATGTGAATTATTTCAAGGAGGTAAAGGCAGCCTATGGTTCGCATACAGGTGACGTGACTGACTTTGAAGGCAAGCCTTTGCTAAAAAGTGTAGTGCAGATTACAGAGGCTCAGCAGCCCATCCTCTGCGCTTATGTAGATGAGGATATGGAGCACGAGTTTGTAGAGCAGGAAATCAACCAGGTTATCTCCTCTGCCTTCTGCAATTACTATATGAAGCAGAAACTGAAGCTCGTGGAAAGCTACGACCCTTCTGGCACGGATGATGGCAACTCACCGTTGCAGGATAAATCACGATGGGGCTTTGCCCTGGCATTAATGCGTGGTGGCGGTAGCGATGCCACCCTGCAACCCTACGATTATAACTACGACCATTTCGGCACGTCAAAATGGCGAACCAATGCGGGACAGTATGCCCTGGCTTGCGACTCGCTGGATATGATGGGCAATGTGTTTGATTATAATGGTGTGCAGGAAGGTGTAGGCACCGGCGAACGTTTCTCGCTGAAGATACGTGCTTTCAAGGAACCATCGTGGCTGAAAGATCCGAAGTATAAGGATTTGGTACTCTGCAATGCCGATGAAGTAGATGAGAACGGCAAGGTGGTGACTAAAATCCGCTCCCGTGGCTTATTTGATACCTTCATTCTCCCATACGCCTATTTCCTTCTGAACAGAAAGAAGTTTATGGTGAGATGTACCACCACCGTAGCGCAAGTGGCCGATATACCGAATCACTGGCAGGATTGGTGGAATATAGGTGGCATGAAATGCCTCATAGACAAGGTGAATACTACCATTGATGCCAAGACAGGCATGGGCGAAGTAGAGTTAACGGTATACGCTTTATAACATAAAAAACAAAATAAAAATGGATAGAAAAATATTGATTACCGGAACCGGTATCATTTCTGCCATGGGCAGAAATACCAGAGAAGTAGCCATGAACCTTTATAAAGGTAAATGCGGGTTGCATCATAATGAATGCCGTGATAGCTATATCTCCGATTTATGTGGAGATGTTGAAAGCTGGGAAGTAGATTATGAGAAAATCCTTACTCATGCGCAATACGAGTGTATGCCTCATCATGGTTTCTATGTGCTCGAAGCGGTATTTGAGGCGCTGAAGAAAGCGAAGGTCGGTAAGGAGTTCCTGGAAAAACATAACGTCTCCCTCATAGTAAGCAATGATTCTGAGTGCTACGAGAGTAGACATGTAGTAGATCATGTGAACGAGGGCGACAATAATCGTTATTTGCCGGTAACAACCTTGTTTCACTCGCTCAATTCTACTATCAGCATGAATCTGGCTACTATCCTCGGTATTCATGGCTTATCACTTACCGTGAGCGCAGCCTGTGCAGGAGGTGGCCACGCCATCGGACTGGCAAAGATGTTGCTCGATAGCAAGCAGACTGAAATGGTAATTGTGATTGGTGCGCAGGAATGCGGATCTCAATACTGCATGGAAGCATTCGATGCCCTCGGTGTCTTCTCACCCGATAAGGTGCAGCCATTCGGCAAAGGCAGAAACGGATTGGCACCATCGGGAGGTGCAGCCTGCATCGTCCTCGAACCCTCGGATAGTCTTCGTCTGAAAGAAGAGAAGGTGCCTTCCTTCGCTTCCCTTTCCGGCTATGGTTTCTCTACCAATGGAAAAGCTATCACTACCCCTGATAGCTATCAGGAGGAGGTATCTATGGTGAAAGCTATCGAGAACGCAGGATTGGACGAAGGCATGATAGATGTAGTTCTTGCCCATGCTACCGGTACCCCGATGGGCGATGAAGCCGAGGCAAAGGCAATAGAGGGGATTTTCCCTATCTGCCCGAACGTAGTAGCTACAAAGGGCATGACAGGCCACGAGTGTTGGATGGCAGGTGTATCGCAAGCCGTACAAGCTACCATCATGCTTACCTATGGCCGTCTGCTCCATGCAGCCACCACCGAGGAGAACGCCTTCCCTCATCTTAACCTGGTGATGCGCCCTAAGTATTACGATCCTCATCATATTCTCTGTAATGCCTTCGGCTTTGGTGGTACCAATTCATCCTTTATCATCTCAAAAGCATAGTTATGAAAAAAGAAGAAATAACCTCTCGCATTATCACCATCGTGAACAGCCTGAAAACATCGTGGGTAAAACACGAAGTAACCCCTGACTCTAATCTCCGTGACGAGGTAGAACTGGAGTCTATTGACTTTCTCGATATGATCCAGCAGGTGGAAATGATGTTCCACATTAAAATCACCCCCGAAGAAGCGAAAGATTGTAAGCTCGTTTCCGATGTAGTCAATCTCGTAATTAAAAAGAAAGAATAATATGGCACAGAAAATCACTCTCACATCGGGTTCCGTCTTTGCCGGAAATCCGATAACTCTCGCTATTCAGCCTAATACGCTGACCTCGAAGCCTTCCTTCCATCGGGTTATCGTAGAAGTGTATTTTGACGATGGTACGGGCAGTTATGAAACTAATAAACTCACCATCCCCGTTACCACAGAAAAAAGAGAAGTATCGCTAGATATCTCCTCTGCTCTCCGCATTTCGCTGGATAGTTACAAGTATACTGCCACCCCGTCCACCTACCCCGTGGTAAGCTGGTATGTAAAAGCCTACGATGAGTACATGGATAGCAACGGCGAAGTGCATACCAATGCGGGCGAAGTCTATTATCCTGCCGATGGTTCCAAGGATAGTACGAAAAATCTGCGTTGCATAGCCGGGGCCTTCAGCGATATAGAGCGATTAAAGGCAGGTGCGACCCAGTCAGTAACTCTTCTCTCCTGCAAACCTACAGACACCCACGAACTCGCCGTGGTAGGTGAAAGTTTCGTCTATCCCGTCTCCTATTCTGCAGCACAGAATCTCTTGGATAGCGCAACGCTCGAAGCCCCATCATCCGAGGAAGAGGAAATCACGCAGGAAGGTGCGCAAAGCATTCACGGACACCCCATCTATGCCCTGTCAGCCTCTGAAGCTGAAGACCGCACCACCTTCCGTTTCATTAACCGCTTCGGTTGTTTGGAGAGTATCAGTGTTCCGAAGTCTTATTCTCAGAAGATGAACGTAGAAACTACGGAGTATACAAAAGCGATTCAGGAAACCTTTAATGAGTTCTCTCGTTCGGTTGTAGATAAGAAGAACGATAAAGAAGGCTGGCTTTTTCAAAGCGACCCTTTAACCGAAAAATGGCTGCGATGGTATTATCACGAGTTCTTGATGAGCAAGTACGTGTGGTTAAGGGCAAGCGGTATTTGGCTCCCTTGCACCATTGCCATGGAAGATGAGATCACCATCAAGGATAACACCAACAAAGTTATGCACTCAGTTTCCTTCACTGCAAAGCTCGGTATCAACGGAAACCCTTGTCCCTACTGATAACCAAAAACCCATTATCTTTGCCGTATAATCAATAAAATTCAAAAGAAAGAATGGCAACAGAAGCAAAGACCACGAATTATTGGATTTCGAGCACAGCCCTCTATATTCAGCTCAATGCGATGGGAGAACCCGACTACACGCAGTGCAGCGTGGCATCGGGGGCTTCCATCCTTTGCTACATGCAGGGCGTTAAGGGCTTGGAATACGACGCAGGGCACAACTACCAGCGGTGGCCGCTTGTAGCCTACCCTTCCATCTTCCCCGATAGCGAGAAGAAATATGTGTATGCAGCGATACCCCGCAAACGCCTCTCGGATAACGACCAGGCTACCATCGTGTTTCCTAGTCAGCGTATTGACCTCTACGGAAAAGCCATTCTTACTACCCAAGGCGAAGATGGCTCAACAATAGAAACCGAAGGTGAGCAGATAGGTAATGAGCAGTTTTATTATATCTTCCTGCAAGGTATTATTTCGGAGGTAAAAACTGATAGCGACGGCAAAACTAGGATGCGAGAATGGCAGCAGCATGTAGACTGCGGCAGTCTTGCCACCGATGAAGCCCTGGCAAGCGGTGGAGAAGGTCAATGGTGGAAGTATAATAGCGTGAGCGATACCGTCACCTTCCTCAAGACCATTCAGAAGGCGGATTTCGAGGCACTGGCTGCCCAATCGGCTACCATCAACAAACTTATCCTCGGCAAAAGCGAACTCACGGGCATAGCTACTGCCGAAACGCTAGAAAATAGCAACGACAAGGTGGTAACTCCTGTATACCTAGGCTTGTTTGGAGAAAGGCATTTCTTGTCGAAAGACAAAGATGATGTTGCTCATGGAACCATTACCTTTGAGAAGATACAGAAGTTTCTCGATGGTTTGATTGCTCAAAAAGAATCAGGCTTTAAAGGTGGAGCCACTTTTGGAGAGTTTATTGAAGGCATTCTGTTCGGTACGGGTGCCCGAGTTGATTCCCTCGGAAATGCCGAGTTTGAAAGCATTACGTCCCGAAGCTCCATCATCGCCAAGGAACTTATCGTGAACCGACAGACTGCGATGGAGAGCAACTTTGTCTTTACGGAAAGCGGATTGGTGGAGAAGGTAACTGAGCATGCACCGGAAAGCGAAGGTGGCAATACAACTTACACACTCCAGCTCCAGAAGCGATGGGAGAACGATTTCACGGCATTCAAGGAGAATGATGTGATATTAGCTTCTATCAATACGCTGCTGCAGGATGGCAAGTATTACGATATGTGGTTACGGGTACTTAGCGTGAATACGGTGAAGAATACCATCGATGTGGTTTGTTATCCGAACAATGAGGTCCCTAGCAAGAAAAACTATCCTCCCTGCGAGCTCGCAAGACTGATCCGATGGGGTAATGCTACAGACAGGGACCGACAGAGTTGTTGGTATATTTCATCGTCCGAGGGCTTACTCGTCTGGCTCGACCACGTTACCAAGCCAATCATCGATAAGAGTAATTATTCCGTAGCTATCGGCAAGCTTCCCGATGCACTGTCGTTTATCTTTGCTGATTATCCTCTTGCCGACAAGCGCGACGGAGCTTTCTATGCCAAATATCTCGCCGTGCAGAACATTCTCCAAACCGACTACGAGGGCAATGTAAAGCAAAATGTGGTGGATAGGGGGAAATGGTCGCTGGAAACCGCCCAAGGCAACAATCCTTATCGGAGTACGAATACTGAGGTGCATGACGTATGGCACTACGGATGCCGATGGCGATGCTTGGTTGACAAGACCACGGATGAACCTAGATACGCCAGTACAGGATGGGCGTTCGTGGAAGGCAACCCTGAGTTCTCTATTGACATATCATCTTCCAATGGCTTCCGTTTCTCGAAGAATTATATCTTCGGTTGCAGGGATGATCTTGGAGAATTGCGACCTTTTACTATCATCACGATAAGAGGTATTCTCTACAACAATGATGTGACGGAGCATTTAACCAATGTTGTATGGACCCGAGATACCGGCAATCCGACGGAAGATAACAGATGGGCGCAGCAGGTAGCGCAGCGTAAAGATCAGATTCATTTGCCACTCACGGGTAGCGACCTGGGCGACAACTGGGGCACCAACAATCCCTGCGTCTTTAAATGCTCGGCAGAAATCAAGGATGGAGAAGTTTTAACCTCAGAATACGAAATAGAATTTTAATTTTTTTAATTATGGCTTTAGCAAGAAGTAACAGAAAGAAAATGGAGAAAGCTCCTGTCATTTACTCAATGCTCTGCAATATCGAAGTAATGGCAGATGGTTACACTCCTACTACGCAGAATTACGATGCGGTCAGCGGAATCTTTTTTCCTGATTATTCGGCTTCGCCACTCAACCTTTTTCCTCGCTGCGTCTTGATTGATCCGGATTCGCCCGTAGCTTCCAAGACCTACAACAGTATGCTGAAATCGTTTGAGTGGTTTGAGGTGACGAAAAACGGAACGGTTTCCATCTATTCCAAGGGCGGTACGGTGGCTAGTGGCTACCAAGTGATTGCATCCGGCGACTACACGGGTCAGCTCGTCGTCAAGAAAAACGGTAAGGTAGGCGAACCGAGAGCTTTGCGATTCGTAGGTATCTACGAGGAGGACGGTTACACCTACAAATTCGACCGAAGTATTCCTCTTATCACGAATGATGTGACTCCGGCAGGTTCCGAACTGATGATTGATTCACCTGCGGCACTCGCCTACAACCCTCTCCGTATGCCCGAGCAGCAAACCATCAACGTAACCGTTATCAAGGGTACCACGGATATAACGAACGACGAGCGATGCAAGTTGATGTGGTATCGACGTGACGCAAGGGGGACGGAAACGCCGCTCACCGCCAACGCCGATTATGATAATATCGAGGTGGTTTCCGCCGTGAAGAGCAAAAACGGCAGTATCACATCGCTGGTTATCGACCGTGAACTGATTGGTGAAGGACAGACCTACGTAGTTTACGCCATGTTCCGGGCTGATAAGAAGTTCCCTAGCTCGCCCGAGCCTTCCGATTCACGAGCCTATACCACCATCAAGCGCCAGTTTCCGCCCCTTACGTGCATCATCCGTGGCGATGGTCTCCGTTCTACGACGGATGCCAACTGCGTGAAGGCGATCGTAAGCGACAACCAGGGTGTACTCGACAACTGGAACAGATACCTTTACGCTTCATGGAAGGTGTCAGACGGAACCACGGAGATAGAAAGAGCACGCGGCGAAGAGGTGATGCTGCCTGCTGAATACGGCAAGGATTTCTTTTGCGATATTGAAGATAGAGGGACCAACAAGGTAATGGTTTCCGATACGGGTGAATGGCTTACCGATACCGATGGCAGCGTTATCATCACAAGAGATTACGAGGGTGATTGATACCTCGATATTTTTAATATTTAGTATTTAATGCTTAAAAGATACATATTATGCCTTATTATGTTAAAGTAACAAAGAAGGTGAGAGAGGCATTGTTGCCTGCTTACCTGGTAGTGCAGAGAACCTTCGATGGTAATTATCTGCTTTTTCAGTCTGCTCTCTCTAAGGTAGAGGGTAATACACTCTCCGAAAGATGTGCCGCTGTGGGCGGTTCGCTGATTACTCCTCTAGAGGTGGCTGGCGAGGTGAACGGCACAAGCTGCGCATCCTGCTACACCCCGAAGGAATATGGCGGAGACGAGGACGAGGACACTACTGAGGATTTCCGCCCAGGAGAGAACATTGAAGTCCTTCAGCCGGGAGAGAATGTTGAAGTTCCTCAGCCGGGAGAAAATTCTGAATCTCCAAAACCTGAGAAGAATACTGAAACCCCTACCCCATCGGAGACTGAAGCAGAGAAGAAAACAGAGTCAGAAACAGATAAAAAAGAAAGTGAGGTAACAGATGAGCAAAAGTAGTGCAACCTTCAGAATTATCAGCATCTCGAATGGTAAGACTTATTACACCATCATGCAGTGTGACCAGGGCGATATTAACCAGTTCTATGATGATAGCGGTGCAGTGTTCCCTACCTTTGGAGGAACTAACTGCCCTACGGTGATATTCCTGGTTTATGATTCAGAGAATAGTGCCAAGTCTATCGTGGTGCCTGATGCCAACATCAAGTGGTTTGTGAATGGCGTGGAACTCGCCTTCTCCGGACAGATTTCTACCAACAAATTCAACGGCAGCGAAACCGGTCATTTCAAGCGCATCACCAAAACCATTAACGGTGTAAACATCCAGTGCCTTCAGATTATCAAGAATCTGACGGGCATTAACAGTAGAAGTTCATTTGCCATCACTGCCACCGCTACGGGTTTGGTAGAGAATACAAGCACCGAACTTTCCGCCCAGTTCCCTGTGACTATTGCCTATGGTGATACATCATCCAAGAAAGTAAGAATCCAGTCTCCTGCCAGCTATAAGGGTACTCCTTTCACCATTGAGGCGAGAGGTGGACAATGCCAGATTCAGGCCGTGGTTGTAACAAACTCGGGCGAAGGCTTCACGGTGGATGGCTATTTCTTTGAATGGTTCCAGCAGAAGGACGGCGCATGGACGAACCTTAATACTGATTCGGGGGCACATACGCTTACCGTATTGGAGACGATGGTTAACGGCAGTGCGTTGTTCATGTGCAAGGTGTATAGCGACGCAGGTAAACAGAATCTCTATGGCACGGATATTTGTAGCGTCAATGATATTTCCGACCCTTGGCAGGTTTTCCCTAACCCTGTGGCTAGCGAGACGAGCGACAAGCCTGCTACGCTGGTCTGCGTAAAGGGGAGCGGTATAGCTGCTGTCTTCAAGCCTTACGTTAAATCAGGTTCCAACAAGCTTGCCGCTGACAAATGTTCATTCACCATGGGCTTGTTTAATTCAGCAGGAACCAAGCTCAACGGAAAAGATTCGGCGGGCTACAATCCTCCGTTCCTTGATTCCGATAAGAAGACGGTTTTCGTGATTCCGGAGCCGTTTATCTCAGACAATGGTGGTATTGACGGCGAGATTGTCTGTGAGATTACCGAAACTCAAAAATAGTTAGTTATGACATTAGTTCGTGGAACGTTTAATATATCTAGCGTAGCAAACGGTGAGGATGCAGTCTCTTACGAGATTGTACCCTCTACCCGTTCGTTGCTCATAGAAGCTAATGGTAACTGGGCAGACGGCACGACAACAAGCGAGGGGTATGCCAAGATTACTTGTTCGGTATACAAGGTGGTCGGTTCCCAGCGAGAGTTGTGTATCGAGAAGTTGTACTATGTTGCGGACGGCGCTTTCATTAAAAGTTTTGCGTTCGATAAGGGTGTTTTTACTCTACTGATCCCCCGCAGTGCCACTGTAGTGGATGTTTCCGTCTTTGCTAGGGATAAAACTACAAATAAGTCTATCGGTGATCCGCTCGCTATGATAAGCATCCCTATCATCCATAATGGAGCCAATGGCACCAGCGGCGCATCTCTCTTATGTCAGTATTCCGCTGATAATACAAATTGGCACGACGGATTTACTCCAGGCGACGTGTGGATGCGACAAAAACTGAGCACCGACATTGTCTGGAGCGGCTCGATGCGCATTGTAGGCGAGCCGGGAAAGTCTGGCGCGAACGGCAGTTACACGGAATACTCTTTCGGCATCAGCGCAACAGAGAGCGTGGCGAGCTCGGCAATTTCCCCCGGTGTTGAAACTTGGCATGATATGCCTATCCCTACCACAAAAGATAAGCCTTATCTGTGGATGAGGGTTATCAAGGTAGATAAAAAGGGCAATGAGTCTGAGCCAGCTTATTCTCGTCTGAACGGCAAGGATGGCAACAACGGAACGTCGGTGAGCATCAAAGGCTCGAAACCTTCATCTTCTGCGCTGCCTAGCTCCGGTCAGAAGATGGGCGACTGCTATCTTATCAATGGTGAACTATGGGTGTATACGGGTGAAACGGGTTCGGGCATCGTTAACGGATTCGTGAACTGCGGCAACATCAAGGGCGAACCTGGCAACTCGGCAGTTCAGTATTTCTACCACATGGCATGGGCCACCGGAATCAAGACGGATTCTTCCGGCACGATGGTGGACGTGGAAGGTTTTACTACTTCCAATCCGGCTGGCTTGTCTTATGCGTATATGGGCGTATGCTACAACACCGTAAGCAGCCCCGACCCTAGCGACTGGAATCAGTATAAATGGGTGAAGGTGGAAGGCAAAGATGCCGTAACCTACGAGATAAAGCTGGATTCAAACACCGTGTCTGCCGACGGAAAGACGGGTAAATTCCTGACAACCAAGTTGGGTAAATATCGCCTTCTCAGGCATACGGGTGACAAGACGGAGAACTGTTCGGGTATCTTAGATACCCTCGATTTTCTTATATTTCCGATAGGAGCGGATGGCGAGGCGCTTGGTGTTCTTTCGGGCGATAAGGATAGCGATATATATGGCACTATCACGGGTAATGGTCTCAAGGAAGAAAACGTATATCAGATAAAATTCTTCTGGTATTCAGGTCCCGCCGCTGTAGCTAATAGATACAATTATCTTCAGGCGCTTAAAAAGACACAGGGTATTCCTACATCTACCATGGTGATTTCCGTTCTTGCCAGCAACACCTTCACCGTACTCCGTCAGGGAGTGGATGGCGAACGTGGCAGCAGTGGAGCCGTATGGCGGCAGCATCGTGGCTTTGTGGAAGCATCGGAGACGGCAACTTACAAGTATGAAGCTGGCGGAAATGATGAGAAGTTTATAGATGCAGTGCTTCTCACAGGCGCAAGCGGCAAGAAGACGTGGTATAGATGTATACAATCATATTACTCCACCGGCAAGTCTGATTCAAGGAATATTGTAGGTTCTACTGAGTTTGCCAAGTATTGGGATTCAGCCTATATGACGGTGGATTTCATCGCCACCGATTTCTTTCTTTCAGAGAATGCCAAGATTAATCTGTTGGGGTCTAACGAAATCAATCTCACGGATAAGAACGGACAGATTTTCGGTTCATACAGAATCCCTTCAAAGAATGGCGATGATGGCGTGTATGCCTTGTGGCTAGGTGCGGCAACTGGAGGTGATGCTCCATTCTCGGTGACGAAATCCGGCGAGATATATAGTGTAAGCGGAACTATTGGCGGATTCAGAATCGGGGAGTATGGTCTCGGTACCCGTGAGGGCAGCAATATGTTCCTTAAGAATGACTATATTCATTTCGGAAACTTTGCAGCCCTTACCAATTTCGACGGATATTGTATAGAACTGGGCAGAAGGAATCACCGTTGCCTGACGGCTGTTTCTTCTTCCAGTAGCGGTAATGATATTTATGAAGGTGGTTTTTTCTCTGTTCTTGTCAATAGGCCAATAGCCAAATATGCTGCTGCCCTACATTTGCAATGCGATTGGACGATTGATGCTGGAGAGATTGATATGACAAATGCATACGAAGGCAACCATGCCATACTCATCGAATCGGGCGATGTGGCAGGTATCAGACCTTCTTTTGTCCGCATTAATAAAGACTTGGCTCTATCCGACTACAATTTTAACGTCGAGTGCTATAATGAGACTAACACAATAACCCTGACGCTGCCTGCTAGTCCGAAATGGGGACAGCATTATGTGGTTATCCAGCGTGGCAATGGGCGGATAAACTTCAAGTCAGCACTCAACACCAATATCCACGACCTCAACAGTGGCGCAAATGACAAAACCTGGTATTCCGGCACTCGGGGGCAGGTAACTTGGTTCTGGTATGACGGTACGGAATGGATGGTGAGATATGTAAATAGACAATAATTGATAGATAAAAAAATGAAATTGAATTTTGAAAATGTAGAGGTTTATACCTCTCTCGACAAGTCTGCTTGTCAGGTAATGAATCTTCGCAAGAGTATTGCGAACCTCATCTACAACCAGGGCAATGGTCTGGGTTTGGAAGGAGTAGCCCTTGCCACGAAGATGTGGAACGGCGCTGCCGACACGGAGTACACCGAGCGTGAAGCGGAAATCATCCGCAACCTGGTAGTCCAGAATTGCGCTCCCTGCGTAATAGATGCAGTCCTCGCCATAGTAGGCAAGGAAGATAAAGATAAGTAATTTGAGAAGTAAATAAATTCTTTTAAAAAGTAAGATTATGGGTATTCAAACAAAGAAAATGAGCGAGTGGCTTGCCGCAAACGGGCAGGCTATTACTAATGCTTCAGCAGTAAGCATGAAGGCTTACATGGAGCAAAACCTGCGTTCTTTACAGGATGGTGTTTACATCGGTAAGATCCAGAAGGAAACATGGGGAACTTACATGAGATGCGACCCATGGCAGACTACGGAGATCGGTATCAAAAAAGCCGATGCCGATGCTATTGTCGTTCAGCACGGCAGTCTGCGTCTCGGTATTGCCTTAACCGAACCTGGTGCTATGAAGTGGGGCAGTGTTCAGAATGAAAATTCTGTAGGTTATCAGACATCCAGCGATTGGAGCCTTCTCGACGGTAAGACGAGAACAGCGGCAGTGATGGCTAGTAGTTATTACAAGAACGATGATCCTGCTACCTACGCCGTAGCATATTGCTACAAATATTCAAAATCGCACACTGGCGACCCTGGAGGAGATGTGAGCATCCCCGCCAAGTCATGGTATCTTCCTGCAACTGGCGAACTTGAGATTATCCGATCTCATTTCGAGACCGTCAATCTTGCTTTGCAGCGAATCAAGAATGCAGGCAAGCAGAGTGCTGATTTGCTCCAGCGGACGGCTTACTGGTCTAGTGTCGAGAATTCCGGCAACTATGCGTGGAATCTGAACTTTGGCGGTGGCATTCACGGCGGCGACGGTAAGGTTGACGCTTCGTTTCGAGTTCGCCCGGTCACAGCATTTTAATCATTTTATCTCTTTATCTCTTTACCTCTTCCGGCCGTAGGCCGGCAAGCAAGAATGCCGATCAAGAAAAGTCTGGCGGCGTAAGCCGCCGGACTTCTGTACCCTTCCATAAAAGAGCATGCGGCAGTTTTTTGTACAGTTGAGGTATTTTGATACGTATAAAAAAAATTACAAAAAAAATATAACGCTATCACGATTTATTAGCAGCATAATTGATAAATATTTATGGCTTTAGCAAAGGATTTACAGATATACAAGGATACGTTCGAACTGGTTGATAAACTCACGGAGATGAAACAGAATTTTCCGCGAATGTATCGCTATGATCTGGGTGAAAAGATGACGAACGTTGCGCTCGAACTCTTTGAATATATCCAGCTAGCGAATATGTATGCGGATAGTCGCCATCACTACATGATGGGATTCCGTGTCAAGTTTGAACTCCTTAAAACAATCCTTCGCCTTGCTTTCCGTAGAAAGCTATTCTCGGAGAAGCAGGCCGCGGATATTTGTCGGTTAACTACCATCATCGGTAGACAGGCTACAGCTTGGGGAAATTCAAAGAAAGGTTAGTCCTGCTCTGAATTAAAAGCAAGAGTACAATCGGCTAAGGTTTATTGTAGAATGTGACTCTCCATTAATAATGGTCTCGCCGCTGTCACCTCGCACCGTCATTTGTACGACGGAGCGAAGCAGCTAAGATGTATAACCCAGAGCGAGAAAATAGCGGACGAATTACTGGTCTAGTGTCGAGAATTCCGGCAACAATGCGTGGAATCTGAACTTTGACAATGGCAATCACGGCAACAACGGTAAGGTTGACAATTCGAATCGAGTTCGCCCGGTCACAGCATTAGTTTGAAGAGTTAGAGAAATAGGAACAATTATGGTAAAGGAAGAAGATATATTAGAGGCTTATGAGAATTGTCTAAAAGATAAGGCATCATCTCCTGATGCTATCAGGTTTGTTGTAAATCTCTTTGAGAATATCACAGATTTAACGGATGCTATCAACTCTCGTACCTACGAACCGCTTCCATCCATAACATTTGTCGTTTCTCGGCCTGTATACCGGGAGGTATTCGCTGCTAATTTTCGTGATAGAGTTATTCATCACTACATCGCACTTCGATTAGAACCGCTATTCGAAGGCGTGTTCAGCGAGAGAACTTATAATTGCCGTAAGGGTAAAGGACAGCTATATGGTGTCATGCAGTTGGCGGCAGATATTAAGGAATGTTCCGAAAACTTCACTCGTCCATGCTGGTATCTGAAATGCGACATGAAAGGATTCTTTATGAGCATACCCCGAAAGCAGTTGGCAGATAAGGTAGATAAGTTTATTCTCGAAAATTACAAGGGCGATGATATAGAAGATTTACGCTATCTGTCTCGTGTAACAATTATGAATGATCCTACGAAGAATTGCATCAGGCGTTCTCCTGAAGAAATAATGAAGATGGTTCCGGCAGGAAAGACGCTGAGGGGCGCGAAGCCTGGCCATGGTCTCCCTATCGGGAATCTCACGAGCCAGCATGATGCCAACTTCTGGCTCAATGATTTTGATTGGATGTTTGATATATTCCTCCATATCTATTGGCATGGGCGATATGTCGATGATTTCTACGTGATTTATCCCGATAAGCAGTCGTTACTCGATGCGATTCCTAAAATCCGATCTTATCTGATAGTTTTAGGCGCAACCCTACATCCTAGAAAGATAGAAATGCAGTCGGTATATAAAGGCATCACATTTACGGGTATGGTAGTGAAGCGGGATAGGATTTACGCCAGCAACCGCATGGTAAGCAACTTCGAGCAGTTGATTCATTACATGAATACGCTCTCCGAGGGCTTCAGCATAGAAACGCTGCAACATTACGTCTGTTCCATCAATAGCTATCTTGGCTTGATGCGTCATTGCAATAGCTACGATATACGCAAGCGGATCATGCTGAAGATGGATAGACGTTTCTATCGGTTTCTCTACATTAAAGGTAGGTATGAATGTGTGCGTATCAAACAGAAATATAAAAGAGATTTAATAAACAGGAAGTTACTGCGGAATAATAATTCCAAGAACTTTGATATATTGATAAACAATTATTATGACGAAAATGAAAATCATAAGAGCAGACCTTCCTACCGAGAAGGAGATAAGCTCGCTTCTTGATAACGGAGCAGAAATAGAAATCTATATGAAGGACGGAAAAATCAACATGGAAATAGAGACTTCGCCATAACACCTCCTATAAACTATAAACTATCAACTATCAAAAAAGCCCCACGATCCATCACGGACGGCAGGGCTTCATCGTTTTTTTAATACCTTTTTAAAGATTATAACACCATAACCCTTGCGGGTCATGATAGATTGGCTGCAAAGGTACGAAGAAAAATCCAAATAACTATAAAAAATTCCGAGAAAAACAAGAAATTATCTGTAAATTTTCGGCTCGTCCCGAAGAATTATCCGAATTTTTCGCAACGGAAATCATACGGATAATGGCATTATTCCATAAAAATTATACAGCTCATGTCCGCCCCGTTTCCCAGAAAAATGCTACCTTTGCATCATAAGATTACCCGAAAGCGAACGCTAGGAAACAGGAAGAAAATCATTAGGAAATCATCCGAAAGTGATTGAAAGATGATTGGAAAATCATTGGAGGACTATTGGAGGACTATCGGAGGATTATTGGAGAACCGGGAAAGGAACCCACCCTTCCCACTCGCCCCCATTCCATGCGATTCCGTCACAGGTCAGCCCCCATGTTTGCTGCCCTCAACGCCCACTCCCGAGCCATCTTTGCAAGTGTTAACGCCCCCACGAGGAGGCATATTGTCGAACCATAAAAATGTAAAGATTATGGCAAAAGTTCAACCGAGCGATTTGTTCACGTCTATCAGTGGCAAATTGTGCAGCAAGGAGGGCACCTACATCGCCCTCAACAAGCAGACTGGAAAGATGTATTCAGCCGTGCATCATCATTATTCCGATTCCAACACCGGAGCGCAGCAGTCCGTGCGCAAGCTCTTTGTTGCGAAGAGCAAGTTTGCCACCAAGTGGTGGAAGGCCAACAAGCCATCCACCGAGAACCCGAAGGGAAGCGACAACTACCAGTTGGTACTGAAGGCCTACAAGGGTCAGCACAAAATCGGCAACCGATTCAGCTACCTCCGCACCCTGGTAACCGATGATTTGAAGGTGAAGCTGGGCGACCTGGATATTACGGGCGAGATTACCCCTGATGCAGGTGCCGATGCAGGCACCACCGAAGGTGGCGGCGGCACTGGCAGACCAGGCGGCGAAGGATAAATAAGAGTTAATAGTTAATAGTTGATAGTTTATAGGGCATTCTTGCTCAACGGCGCTAGCCTCTATCAACTATTAACTATCAACTATTAACTATCAACTATTAACTATAAACTTTAGCATCGCCCTTGCGCATCAATATCGGGCCGCATCTTCCCTATCCTTAAACCATATAGAAGAGAGATAGCCGTTCTCGCAGCTATATAGCTTAATCTCTACACCAGAAAGGTTCTTGTAATAGAAGGTAACCACATCGCTCTTGCTCAGGAAACCATTGATAGTAACCTTTCCGTTCTTTGTGGTGTAGGTAGCAGTATGATCGCTGACACTCTCTATCACCATGTGCATGGTGCCATCCTCGTTAAACGTCATGGAAGCCATACAGTTCCTCTTCTTTCCATTCTCGGCATTGGTATAGGTAACGACGCAATACCAGGTGCCTCTCAGCGCCACATCGTGGTCCGTCTCGTCAGAAATATCATCCAGCGAGCTGCCGCATCTCATCTGGCATTCATATCCGTTAGGCAGGGTGCCCACAATCAGCGGGCGCATATCGATGCTTATTGATACCCTGCTGCCCATGATTTTGTTGCTTTCCTGCAGATGCACGCCCGATAGAGTTCCGTTCAGCAGATGGCCGATATTGAAGCTTTTCGGAGTGCCCACCTCGAAGCGGGTAGTAAGCTTGTCGCCATCCATCTGCCAGTAGCCGAAGGCGGTGTTAGGCTCGGCGAAGAGACCGCCCGAGCTCATGCTGCCGCTGCCCTCATAGTAAACCATGTGGTTCTTGTAATAAGAGTAAGTACCACTGGTACTGTTGATGGTCCACTCATTGCCGACAAGATATTCCTTCACCTTTGCCGCATTCTTCTCGCTCTCGTCCTCGTTGCTGCTGCAAGCCGTGAGCGATGCCGTAACCATTCCCGCAGCCACCACTGTGCAGATAGCCAGCAGGGAACGCTTCATCATAGTTAGAAAATTCTGTTTCATTTCTTCATTCCGTTTAAAGTGTTATACATTATTAATTATTCAATATTCATCATTCATCCTTCTTCGGGCAGCAGCACCACTCCCACCCTTACTTTCTTTCCGCAGTGAGGGCAGAAGGTGGAAGTCTGGATCATCTGCTGCTGCTGATTTTCTGATACCAGTCCGTTTTCGTGAACCGGATAGGCTGGCTCGCTCCCTGCTACCTGCTGCACGAAATTCACGTCCCTAAGAATGAAACCTTCCGGCAGATCTCCACGTAGCGTAGCGTTCAGAGTTTCACTATCGTTTTCCGTTTCGGCAGGAGTCTCTTTCTCTTCTGCCTCTTCCGCAGGGTCGGGATAGAAAAGGTCGGTGATGTCGCAGCCGATGCCTTCAGCTATCTGCATCAGCTTGGCAACGGTGGGGTTGCCGCCTTTGATGATGGCGCTGATATTCGGAGCGATGATACCCGATTTCTTCGCCAATTCAATCTGACTCATATTGTGCTCGGTAAGAGCACGCCTAATATCCAGTTTCTTCATATTATTACCTATTAATATATTATTTTCGCTGCAAAAATACGATAAAAAAACGTATTACGCAAGTTTTTTTGGCATAAAATTACAGAAAAAGGTAATTTTCCCTAGAAAATGTTTGGTTGTTTCGAGAAATCTCCTTATCTTTGCACCGTCTAAAAAAATAAAATGTCGGGAACGTAGAAAGTATCGAAGCACATGATGTGCCTCTGATACAGAGGCTGCATATACATATATGGCAGTGTGAACTCCCCTGCTTGCGATGTAATGTCGCTGGCGTGGTAAGCTCTTTTCTATGTTCGAGCGTTTTATGCCATTAGACAAGGGGTTAAGGGCGCACTGCCTCTTTATATATAATAATGTGTGTCGATGTCTAATAAATAATAGTAACATAGTAATGAATCAAACAACCATTACCCTACCAATGGGTAAAGCTGACCTCCAGGAGGCAGCCACGGCAGTAATCGAGCAGCTTGCCACTGCACCACCCGACACTGGGAGTATGAGCCAAGAGCAGTCCATATCCTATAATATGGG
>OASD01000037.1_pt1 | contig 100862 bp, 107 predicted proteins | sample 1475531 | NCBI WGS metagenome assembly OASD01 (sample SAMEA3360668, study PRJEB22359) | human gut metagenome | biome: ENVO:urban biome; feature: ENVO:human-associated habitat; material: ENVO:feces | place: Bangladesh | collected 2011
GGCAGTAAAAATTCTGCACTTCGTGTTATTCATCAATTTTATCGAAAAATTAAAAATATAGAGGAGGTAGAAATATCTCCTCTATTTTATATGTATTTATTGGAGTACACTTTCTTCATAAAATTTTGTTTTTGGAAAATATTTTTTTATGTATTTTGTGTTAGCTGTAAATTCTTTTACATAAAACTATCTATGGAGAGTTTTACTCCCATATAAATTATAGAAGCTTTAGACTTTAAAAATCCAATAAAAAAAGAAGGTCAAGCCTTCTCTTTACTCCATAATTTTAAAATAGAACGTCGCAATTTTAGCAAAAATTTATATGCTAATTTTTAGGATAAATCGATGTATAACGCATAGTACAGTTTTTTCGCGAATGAGGTGTGCTAGTGCACACCGCAACGAGCGAATAAAACGAAACAAGCGTTAGACGCGATTTAGACAAAAATTAAAAGAAAAACCCGCCTGATGGATAAAAATCCACCAAGCGGGAAAATCAAAAACAAAACAATAGGAGTACTCTATTATTATATAATCCCGTTTCGGTTTTTTGTTTACATAAAAGTTACATTATTTGAATACAAAGTAGTCAAGGTCCGGGAAAGCGCTTTCGAGCTTGTTTAGAGCGGACTCGGAAAAAGAGTAGAGGTTTCTAAAATCGTTTATTTGATAGATGTCCTCACCGTCTTTTGTGAAGATGATGTTATAAATCGGGTATTCCGAAAGGTAGCAGATGAGTTTTACTTTTTTATCGTCATCAAGTTCATCTTGCCAGATTTCCCATTTCGAAAACCCTTCATTATCTTCTCCCACTTTTTTCGCAGTTTCCGTTTTTAAAAGGTCGTAGCCGTTGTAAAATGCGTCGTCGTCTTTGAACTGTTCCTCCGGAAATGCGACTTTGTAGCCGTCTGATTCCTCGACAAGAAATCTCACCATTTGACATCTCAAATCCACTTCTTCACTGATATATGTGTGTGCATAAATTTTACTCATTTCATCACCTATAGTTTTCCTTTCAAATATTTTACCGCAAGTTCGGTTCTGTCGCGAGTGCCGGTCTTTAAAAGTATTTGCGACACGTGGTTTCTCACCGTGCCTTCGCTTAGAAAAAGTTTTTCCCCTATTTCTTTGTTGTTCATTCCGTCCGCCAAAAGCTCCAAAACGTCGAGTTCTCTTTTGGTAAGATTTTCCGGTTTTTTCTCCGCGACTACATTTATCGCAATTTTATAAACGTCGGGGTCAAACACGATTTTTCCGTTATAAACCGCTTCTATTGCGGGTTTTAAATCCTCAATATTGTCTTTAAGTACATAGCCTTTTGCGCCTTTTTCAACTGCATTTTTTATATATTCCTCTTCGCTGAAAGTTGTGAGAAGAAGAATTTTTGCGTTTTTATCGCTCTCAATTATTTTTTCCGTCGCCCAAATTCCGTCATATTCGTCCATTCTTATATCCAAAAGAACCACGTCGGGATGAAGTCTTTTAAATTCCTCAAGTGCCTCTTTTCCGTTCGACGCTGTTCCGACAACTTCAATTCCCATTGCCCCGAGGATTGTCACCAGACTTTTCACGACGATTTTGTCGTCATCAACAACTATAACCCGCATCATATCACCTCTTTTTCGGATAGCTCATTATAATTTTAAAGCCGTCTTTTGTATCTATGTTGAAATATCCGCCGCGCGCATGTGAAAATCTCTCCATGGAGATAATTCCAAGACCCGGCGTAAATTCGCTCGGCGCCTCACCGTCGCTGTATAAACTGATTCTAAAAAATCCGGGCTCTTCGACGATTTCGAGTCTTGCTTCATTCGAGTCTGAGTGATTTATAATATTTGTCACGCCCTCTTTTAAAAGCTCGACAAGCTCTCTTTTTGTGGCTTTGTCCATGCTCTTTTCCGTGATTTTGTATTCGAGCGACACGCTGTTTTTTTGGAGTTCATCCTTTAAAATCTCCGCTTCATTCAAAAGGCTTATATTTTCATCCGAAAGCGTGTGTAGCGTTTTTCGAATTTCCTTTAATCCGGCTTCGAGCCTTTCAATTGTGCCGTCAATTTCGTCGTAGCCGTGCTCAATTTTAAACGCCTTTAATTCCAAAATCGTGCCGGTCAAAGTGTGCCCGATGATGTGGTGAAGACTTCCTAAAAGATTTTTTCTCTCCTCGACTTTAATTCTCTCGTCGTAGATATATCTTTCTTCGCGCCTTGTCTTTTCAATGAGCCGCTTTTGAAGCGCCTCCTTGTCCTTTCTTATTTCCACATTTTTTATATATTCATCGAGTTTAAAGATTCTTTCGAATGAAACCGCCGTAAATCCCGCCGCTAAATATATAAAGAGTTCATAAAACTCCGTTTTTATAAAAAATAATATAATAAACGACAACAGCTCGAGCGGTCTTAAAAGGAAGTTCATCCCTATAAGAACGAGTGCATATGCGGAGTTGACATCGTTTTTCAAGATTAAATAAGTCGCCAAAAGAAATGTGGCACCTCTTACAATTTCTATCTTTTTATTTTTGAACGGTTTAAAAAGTGCAAACAAATATGATGCAAGAATCGCAGCTATCGAATTTAAATTTAAAAAGCACAGATAGATGCACAGTGCCGTAATTGTTCCGAAATAAATCATGAGCGCCTCCAATTAAATTATATCAAAAAAAGTGACATTTGTCATGGTATGAAGTGATGATATTCATAAGATTTTCATGGTCATTGTTGGTAGAATTAAATTAAGGAGGACAATTATGGAATCAATAGTTGAAATTAGTAATTTAATTAAGAGATATAAGGAAAAACTTGCATTAAACGGTTTAAATCTGACCCTTAAAAAGGGTACAATCCTCGGGCTTATCGGTCCGAACGGCAGCGGAAAGACGACGGCAATAAACTGTCTTTTGGGACTTTTAAATTACGACTCGGGCGATATAAAGGTCTTCGGCGGCGAGCTAAAAACAAACAGCTATGACAAAAAACGCCGAATCGGAGTTGTGCCGCAAGACATAGTTGTTTTTGACAAGCTCACGGTAAGAGAAAATATAAGTTATTTTTGCAGTCTTTATGTCGACGACTCGAAGAAGATTAAAACTTTGACTGAAGAAGCGATGGAATTTACGGACATAAAAAAATATGAAAATTATTTTCCGAAAAAGCTCTCGGGCGGTTTAAAAAGAAGGCTTAACATCGCGTGCGGTATCGCGCATAAACCGGACTTTCTCGTGCTTGACGAGCCGACCGTTGCGGTCGACGCCGAAAGCAGAAGTTTTATTTTAAATCAAATAAAAAATCTTCGTGATCAGGGTGTTTCCGTCATCTATACCACGCACTATATGGAAGAGGTGGAGGAGATTGCGGACGAAATCGTAATCATAAAAGACGGTCAAAACATCGCAAGCGGCTCGCTTTATGATTTGCTTTCAATGATTGATGAAAAGGAAAAAATCCGCGTCGACTTGGGCGATAAAGGCGAGCTCAAAAATGAATTTTTAAAACTCGAAAATGTAAAAAATGTCGATTTTAAAGATGCAATTTACGAGATTTCGTTCCAAAATGAAGAGAATAATATGAGAAAGATGATTGAGTATTTGGACAAAAACAATTTGGTCTACAATCATATTTACTCCGAAAAACCGCGACTCAATCAAATCTATCTCGAACTCACGGGAAAGGAGCTCAAATAAATGATGTACGGTTTAAAAAACTACTTTCGCTCTAAGGGCAATGTGTTTTGGAGTTTTGTGTTTCCGATAATTTTAATAACGATAATAAACACAATGTTCAGCCAAAAGGATGTCGCAATAAAAATAGCGAGTGAAAACCCTGAATACACTGCATTTTTTAAAGAGCTCGACAATTTCGAATTCGTCGAAACAACGGACCCTAAAAAGGATTTAATGAACAAAAAACTAGACGTCTTTATCGACAAAAACGGCGAGATGATGAGTAAAAGAAAGGATATAAACACCTTTGTCGCAAACTATTTCATGAGTTCATACGACAGGCTTAAACGTGATCCGGCGGCGACATCGGAAGTTTTAAAAGGACTAAAAAAAATTAAAGAGCCGACCGATAATTTAAAGTTTATCACTATGCAAACGCTCTTTTCAATACTCATAATGACCGCGTTTTACTCCGCATTCGGCGGACTTGAAGTCTCGGGACTCTTAAATCCGATAAACAACGACATTGCACAAAGAATTTTGATGGCAGGGAAGTCGAAGGTAAAAATTCTCCTTCAATTTTCGCTCTCAAATCTTTTAATCTCGGTGCTTCCGGTAATCGTGTCGACCCTCTATGCGGTCTATGTGCTTAAAATCGATTTAATAACAAAACCGCTCCTAACAATCATTCCAATTGCGGTTCTAGTCCTTTTCGGCTTTTCTTTCGGACTTTTCTTCGGCAGTTTCAACGCCGGCGACTTCACAAACGCGCTCATACTTGTATTCATGCTTGCAATGAGTTTTATGTCGGGAATGAGCGGCAACAATATAATCATCACGATTCTTCAAAAAGTGCCATTTCTTCTAAAAATAAATCCGATGTTTATGGCTGTAAAAAATCTCACATTCATAAACACCGGCGTACGAGATTCAATAAATCTTACGGAAATGCTTACAATTGTTGCTATTTCAGTGGTTCTCATAACAATCGCAGCAATAAGACTAGGGAGGAAACGCTATGACAGTATTTAAAACAATTCTTATACTACTGAAAAGAAATTTTATCTATGCAATTCTGTCGCTTACGTCGATATTTATAATGATTCCTTTTCTCACGGACAACTCAAACGATACAATCGGTTTAAACTTCAACTCGTGCTATGTAGGAGATATTGAAAACGCCACTTATGAAGAAAAAAATCTTATAAAATATCTAGAAAAATATAACATAAAAAAAGAAAGTTACAACAGCGACGAAACTTTGATTGCAAACAAAATGCGTGCCTACTCAATAATTGTCGACCTCACAAAACCCCAAGGCGAGGATAGAGTTTCTGTAAACTCGAGCCTTTTAAACCTTGAAGTGCATCAATTTCTCGGCTATCTAAACTACTACAAAGACTTTGACAAAGCAAATGAACTAATGAAAAAAGAAGTTCCGATGAAAATAATCGGCGAAGCGGACTCCGAAAAAAAAGAGGTGCTAAATGCATTTCTCATGTATCAAATTTCGCTCTTTATAATGATGCTTTCGGGAAAAATACTCTCGCTCATATACAACGAAGATTTGAAAAAAAGACAAATAATATCTTCAATCACACCGAAAAAATTCACACTAAACATCATACTCGGAATGCTTTTGATTTTATTTGTCGCGGTCATAATAACAATGGGAGCGTCGTCACTCTTTATAAAATATGGCACAAAAGACTTTATGTACAGCTTTATAAACTTTATGTTCTTTGGAATTTCGATGATTTCACTTGCAAATCTCATTTCAAAAGTTTCAAAAAATACAAAAATCGCAGACAGATTCGCAAGCTCAGTAACACTCATCCTTGCGTTCACATCGGGTGCGTTCATTCCACCGCAATTTGCAAATGAAAATGTTATAAAATTCGGAAAACTCTTTCCGGAATACTACGCCATCCAAAATGTCTATGAAGGAAAATGGTCAAACTTAGCTATAAAGAACATTGCAATCATGCTCCTCTTTGCAATCATATACTTTACAATTTCAATATATTATGAAAAATTCTTCCAAAAAGGCAAGAAAAATTTGTAAGAAAAAAGCACCCTCGCTAGATGGGGTGCTTTTTTCGTATTATGTTTAAAACAATAGGAGTACATTCGTGAAAAACACGAATATCATGAAAAAAAATATATAGATTATGATTAATCCATAATCCATTAACAATAGGAGTACATTACTAGTATACCTCCACTAAAGCGAAAAATAGTAACAAAATAGTTAAATTTTATATATTTTTAATTGTTTTTTCATATTCTTTTACAATTATGAGACCAAAAACTCTCTATTTCAAAAATCGGGTGGAAATTTAAAAACAAAAGATAAATTCCAATTTTAAATTTTAAGAAATAAATACAACCCACAGATTTTTGTTACTATTTTGTAACCAATTAAAATTAATTGAAATGTAAAATAAAGCTGTACTCCTATTTGTTATGTAGAAATATTTGTCTCATAAAATATTTCGACCATAAGATTTTTTTCATGATATTGTAGGCAAACTCGCCTACAAACTGTACTCCTATTATTAAACATATTTGGAAAAAGCCATCTTTAACGAGATGGTTTTTTTCATTTTGTAAAATTGTTTTATTTTTGTAACCAAAACCGCCTACATATATGCTAATATATAGTTGTACTCCTATTGTTTTGTTTTTGATTTTCCCGCTTGTTAAGTAGTTTTACTTTAACAAGCGGGTTTTTCTTTACATAATTCTAATTTTTGCTAAAATTGCGACTAACACTCGTTCGAATTTTTCAACCCTCGACGTACTTATCAGTACGCCTCAGGCAGTAAAAATTAAGCATAATTCTAATTTTTGCTAAAATTGCGACTAACACTTGTTCGAATTTTTCAACCCTCGACGTACTTGCCAGTACGCCTCGGGCAGTAAAAATTCTGCACTTCGTGTTATTCATCAATTTTATCGAAAAATTAAAGTGGAGGGTGGTTAAGAATATCTTTTTTTTGGAGATCTTTATTGGAAAATTAATTTTCTAATAATTTTTATTTTTTGTATATTATTTTTCTTTATGTTTTTGAGTTAATTGTAATTTCTTCTACATAAAAACATCTATTAAGGGTTTTTCTCTCTCATAAATATCATATGACTGCTAAAAATAATTTGCATAAAATTATATTTGGGTATATAATATATATATAAGAGAACTAAAGGGAGGTATATTATGAAAAAATTATTTACAACTATCGGATTAGTTTTGGTTTCAGCACTCTTAATTGTGTCTTTAAAGAAAGGGACGTCTTTAAAAGTTGTTTCAAATGACAAAGAACAATTAAATTTAAATTCTGACTTAGCATCCATTGAAACTTCAATAGACAAAGAAGAAGCTGAAAAATATGAAAAAATCTCTGAAGGTTTGGAAGCTCAAATCAAAAATAGCAGAGAAGAAATAAGTGAATACGAAAAAGTATCTGAAATTATGGTAGATGAAATCAAAAATTACAGAAACGAAATTAACGAATACGAAAAAGTATCCGAAAAATTAGAAGACCAAATCAAAAATTACAGAAATGAAGTTAAAGAATACGAAAAAGTTTCCAAGGGTTTGGAAGACCAAATAAAAAACAACAGATAAAATTCAAAAAAGACTCGAATGCATGCCACTCGAGTCTTTTACTATTTTAATTATATATAATTCCTGAGTCCGATATTCTCCTAAAATTTCCACAAAAAAATCCGGAAAAAACCGGATTTTGCTAAAACTTATATAGCGAGAGTTAAAGCCCCATGATCTTTACTCTCTCACAAAGCACGTCGCTATAAGAGTAACTTATAATGCTTTGGTCTTCGTTATTTAAATAAACTTCCACTGTGAACACGCCGGGATACGCATTTACAATTTTTCCTTCTTTCTTCACGAGTTTGTTCCTTCCGTGGTCGGACTCGAGTTCAACCGTTTCCCCTACTAAAGCGGCAATCTTTTTCTTAATATTCATTATATTTTGCATAATATCCTCCCGTAAATTTATTTACTCTTATCATTTAATTGTTTTTACATATATATCTTATCACATTTTTCTATTTTTGTCAATCCTATATATCATAATTATTAAATATTATTGAATTTTAATAACACTTTTGATATAAAATATTGTAAAATTACATTAAAAAAGTGGGATATGGTTCCCACTTTTTTACCACCAGCCTTTTTTTCTGCTAGGCTTATTCTTTTTGTCATAACCGAAAATTTTTCTTGCAAGGAAGATTGAAATCAATCCCTTTATGAGTCTTACAATAAATATGTCGTTATTTTTTCTTTTTCTACCAAACATAGTTTCCTCCTTATTTCTTTTTTCTGTCTCTGAGCGGTTTGTTGTTCAGTTTCGGGTCCAAATCCTGCTCTATTTTTCCGGAGATTAGTTTCGTCGTGTTCCAAATTGTCAGAAGCACAACTATCACCGTCACAAAGTCATAAATATATGACAAATCTAAATGTTTATAAACAAAAATCGATAACACAATTCCCACAATTGCCGAGATAAACGCCGTTATAGTTCCGGCATTTATAACTCTCACTCTCGTGAGCGGATTTTGAAGCGGCACTGTTTTAAAAGCGATGCCGTCGCCGTTTGTCTTTTTGAAAATCAGCCCGCCTGCAAGTATCGCCGCATATGTTAAAAGTACGAGTCCGCGTCCCTTTTCATTGTCGGTCTCGCCGAACGGAACGAATATAACCATTATAAAATAAACAACTACAAGAGCTATAAGTAATTTTTTTGCCATAATAATCGAGTTACTCCACGAGTGGAATATAATCCTCGTAACCCTCCTCTTTCATTTTTTCCAAAGGTATAAATCTGAGTGCAACGCCGTTTATACAATATCTCAAACCGCCTTCTTCAATCGGTCCGTCGTTAAAAACGTGACCCAGATGATTGTCGCCGCCGCTGCTTCTGACTTCAGTTCTTCTCATTCCGTGCGAATTGTCCCTGTTGTAATTGACATTTTTCGAAAGTATAGGCTTTGAAAAACTCGGCCAACCGCAACCTGAATCAAATTTTTCACTTGATGAGAAAAGAGGTTCTCCCGTGAGCTTGTCGACATAAATTCCTTGTCTGTGCTCATCGTTTAATTCGCTTGTGTTCGGATGCTCAGTTCCGTTTTTGCGCATAACTCTGTAGGATATTTCATCGATACTTTCTTTTATCTCCTCTTCGGACGGATTTTTGTAATCCGTTTCGTCCAAAGGAGTGTAAGCAATTTCAAGATCTATATGACAATATCCTCCCGGATTTTTCGTAAGATAATCCTGGTGATATTCCTCCGCCTTTATAAAATTCTTCAAAGGAATAACCTCGACTGCGATTTCCCCATGAATTTTTTCTTCGTATACAAAAATCTTTTTAATAATTTTTAAATCATTATCCGTAGTGTAATAAATTCCAGTTCTATACTGCCTTCCAATGTCGTTTCCCTGTCTGTTCAAGCTCTTCGGGTCTATAATTCTAAAATAATGTAATAAAATTTCTTCGAGCGACAAAATTGAAAAATCGTATAATATCTTTATCGTTTCCGCATGATCGGTCTCTTTCACTCGTCTATAACTCGTGTCTATTGAATTTCCATTTGCATATCCGACAGTAGTTTTAATGACACCCGGAATTCTCTTAAAATAGCCTTCCATGCCCCAAAAGCAACCACCGGCAAGATATATTGTCCTATAATTATTTATGCCTGACACATATATCACCTCTCTTAATAAGTTATACCCATCCATATTTCATTTAAACGAAAAGCGTGTTTTTGTGCGTTTTTATTGATTTAAAAATCAATTTTTGAATTCGTTTTTTTAAACTTTCAATCGATTTCTGATTCGATTTTCAAATTTTCAATTTATCTATAAAATGATTTTTTAATTTTCAATCGATTTAAAAATCGTTTTCTCAAATTCGTTTTTTAAAATTTTCAAACAATCTATAAAACGTTTTTTTAAAATATGTATTAAAAAAAGCCACCTTCTCGCATAGGTGGCTTTTTTTAGTAGGAGTTAGGCCCATCTAGCTTGAGCCTAATATCATGAAAAAAATTTAGTGTCCGGGGTTTCCCCCGTAAACAAAATAATAGGAGTACATTTATTATTATACCCCGTGAATCGTGTTTTGTGATTACAAATACATTACACTTGCAAAACAATTATTTTAATAAATTAATGCATGAAAAAAGTCGCCCTCTCGCATAGGCGACTTAATTCAATAGGAGTTAGGTTCATCTAGCTTGAACCTAATATCATGAAAAAATTTAGTGTGGGGGTAAATCCCCCATAAACAAAACAATAGGAGTACATTTATTATTATACCCTGCGAATCGTATATTGTGATTACAAATACATTACACTTGCACTATTTTTTATTTTTTTATTTTCATCCTCTTTTTCTGGCTCATATTTTTTAAAGAAAAATCCAATCGTACCGACTGCAATAAGCGTTATAATCGGGTGAATTTCAAAGATTACAGTCATAACAACCGTGAGAGCCATAAGCGAAATTGTTATAAAATTCTTTTTTATATTTTTTAAAAGATCTATAAAACTCATCAAAATCAAAGCAAGAACCGCAGGCTTTGTGCCTTCCATAAATTTTAAAACATAGACATTTTCCTTGTATTTATTAAAAAGCGTAGAGAGAAAAAGTATTGATAGAAAACTCGGAAGCACAACTCCGACAAATGCTACAACTGCACCGATATTTCCCGCAATCTGTCCCGCCTGTGCGATTGAAAGATTTACCGCAAGCGCACCCGGAGCGGTTTGCGCGACGACAAGGCTGTCCATAAATTCCTCTTCGGTTGCGAGCTTTCTTCCGACAAGTTCGCGCTTCATGACGAGTATCATTCCATATCCGCCGCCGAAACTTATAATTCCGATTTTAAAAAACACGAGAAAAAGCTTTACCAATTTTTTGAAATCATAATTTTTCTTCATAATAAAATATTAGCTCCTCCCATCAAAAATATAACCAATATCGGATGCACTTTATCGGTCATCAAAAGAAGCATTGAGACCACGAAAAAAGCAATATTTTTTAAATCTAGTGCTGATTCTTTTCCCAAAAGAAAAACTGCAGCAAGCACAAAACCCAAAACCGCAGGTTTAAGTCCGTCAAAAATTCTAACTTTTATCGGATGGTCCTTGTATTTCGAAAGCGTTTTCATAAATATCAAAAGTATCAAAAGGCTCGGAAGTGAAACTGCGATTGTTGAAACGAGTGCTCCCAAAAATCCGCCGTTGTCCTTTCCGATAAATGTCGCCGCGTTTATTGCAAAGCTGCCCGGAGTCATTTGCGAAATCGTCATAATTTCAAGAAATCTGTCGTTTGTAATTATGCCCGTCTTTATAAACTCTTTTTGAAAAAGAGGAAGCATCGCATAGCCTCCGCCGAAGCTGAAAAGTCCAATCATAAAAAACTTTTTAAATAATAACCATAGCATATAATCACCGCTTTTATTATAGTTAAATAAAAATTTTGTGTCAAATAAGAGCCTGTGGAAATGCGAATTTAAATTTCAAATTTTTTCACCAAAATATGATTTTTTGCTTGTAAAAATATACCGAATATGTTATAATCATTGTGGAATATGTTGAAGATTTATATGATTTTCGGTGGTTATCAACAAGCTTTTTGTGGAAAACTGTGGATAACTTCCCGATTTTTTGTAAAATCATTATAAATATTTAAATTTCAACTATAGTACGCATTTTCAATCAAAAAATATATACGTGATTTACAGATTTTTAACGTGTATTTAAAACTTTAGTGAGATGGGATGTGGATAACTTTTAACACATGTTGAAAAGTTTTCCACAGGTGTGGATAAGATATGAAAGCAAGTCAAATTTGGTATTTAGTTTTAAAGGAAATAGAGAAGAATTATTATTTGAGTAACACCAGCTATTTAAGTTTCATTCAGGTGCTTACTCCTATTTGTGTTAAGGATAATTTTTTGGTCATAATGGGTCCGAATCTTTTTACAATAAATATTGTCAATAGAAAGTACGCGGACTTTATCGATTCATGTGTCAAGGCTGTCAATCCGGAATTGTCATTTTTACTTATTTCACCGGAAGAAGCTGAAAACTACGAAGCTGAAGAATATGAAAGAAGGCTTCCCGAAGAGAATCTTGAAAGACCACAATTAAATCCGAAATTCACATTTGAAAATTTCGTCGTTGGTAAATCGAATTCCTATGCGCACGCGACTGCGTTTGCGATTTCGCAAAATCCGGGCAGAGCTTTCAACCCGTTTTTTATTTACGGCAAAAGCGGCCTTGGCAAAACGCACTTGATCCAGGCGATTGCGCATGAGATTTTAAAAAATAATCCGAACTACAAACTTTGGTATGTTTCGGCAGAGCAATTTACAAATGAACTCGTCCATTCCATTAAGTCCGGAAAAAATGAAGTTTTCAGACAAAGATACAGAAATCTGGACTGTCTTATGATTGACGACATTCAATTTCTCGAGGACAAAGAAGGCATCCAAGGTGAATTTTTCCACACATTCAATCAGCTTTTCAGTAACGGCTCCCAAATCGTCATCGCATCTGACAGACTTCCAAGGGAAATAAAATCCCTTTCGGACAGACTCACGACTAGATTTGAATCCGGAGTTGTGGTTGACGTTGTGATGCCTGATTTGGAAACGAGAGTTGCGATTCTTCAAAGTTTGAACGAGCTCGAAAAGTATGAAATTCCTGATCATATAATCGGACTTTTGGCATCAAACGTGGACACTTCAATAAGAGAACTCGAGGGTTCTTTGAGACGTGTAAACGCATATGCGGTTTTGGGAAATGAGAAGCCGAGCGAAGAGATTGTAAACAGAGTTTTGGAGCAGATGAAACTCGAAAAAGTTAAAAACGCTCCGATTGAGCCTATAACAATAATCGAAAGAGTGGCGAAGGAGTTCGACGTGAAACCGGAGGACATAAGGGGCAGAAGAAAGACAAACGATATCACGCTTGCCCGACATGTTTCGATGTATATCACGCGCGAACTCACAAATCTAAGCTATCCGGGAATCGGATATGAGTTCGGGCGTGACCACTCATCTGTAATTTACGCCTGTGATAAAATAAAAGAACTGACAACGAAGGACAAGGCGTTAAAACGACGTATTGACAAGCTTATAAAAGAAATCAAAAATTAATTATAAACATGTTTTTTTTATTTTTTGCAAGTTATAAACATGCACTTTGTCCGTTTTATGTGGTTTGAGGCTGTTTTGCACACTATTAACAGCCCCTACTACTAATACTATTTTGTATATATATTAATAAGCCCCGAAAAGCTTCGGGGAATTCTTAAATTTTTAAATCGAGGTGACAATTATGAAATTTAAGGTAAAAACAAGCGATTTGGTTGAATCTATAAGAATTGCAACCAGAGGTGTTTCAAAAGCCGCCGGCTCAAATGTTTTGGAGGGTATTTTATTTGAGGCGAAAGATAAGGTTTTGACACTTTACGCAACGGATTTGAGAATTTCCATAAGAACCGTGCTTCCATGCGAGGTATATGAGGATGGAATTTTCGTTTTGAATTCGAATTTAATTTCCGAAATCGCACGAAAGATGCAAGGCGAATACTGCGACGTCACAATTGACGAAAATATTTGCGAAGTTAAAAGCGGCAGAAGCGTTTTGAAATTTGCGGCTCTCGAGTCGAAGGATTTCCCGCCGTTCCCGACTCTTGCAGAAGAGGGCTCTTTAAAAGTCAAGGGAGAAGATTTTGTAGAACTTATTCAAAAGTCAAAAGTTTCAGTGTCTCTTGACGAAAATAGATTGATTTATACGGGAATAAAATTTGAGTCGAAGGACGGATTTTTGACTGCGACCGCTCTCGACGGCTACAGAATAAGTCTTACAAGAAAAAAGACGGACGACAACACCGATATTCACTTTATCGTTCCGTCGTCAACATTGTACGACGTTGAAAAGCTCATAACCGACGGCGATGATGTTCTCATAAGAACGAGTGAAAGCCACGCGATGATAACTTTCGGAAGAACCGACATTTACACAAGGCTTTTTGAAGGCGAATTTTTCGATTTCAAACCGCTCATTTTAACCGAAGGAAAGACCGAAGTCACAATCGACAGAAAGGCATTTTCGGACGCTTTGGACAGAGCGATGATCATCGCAAGGGGAAATATAAATATGGTTAGGCTCACAATCACCGACGGCAATATGAATCTCATGAGCAAGGGCTCAATCGGTGAAACAAACGACGATATAGAAATCGAAAAGACGGGAGACGATCTTTTGATTGCGTTTAATCCAAGATATCTTCGTGACGGAATCAATATTTTCGAAGACGACAAAATCAAATTGCTGTTTACGGAAAGCACGAATGCGGCGACGATTTATGGAGTGAAAGACGTTGTCTTTACTTATATAGTGCTTCCGGTGAGGTTGCAATAATGGATATAAAAGTAAAAGAAAACACGGAGCTTAAGAATCTTTTGAAGCTGGCAAATCTCGTTTCATCGGGCGGTGAGGCGAAATATGCCATTTTGGAAGGAGAGGTCACTTTAAACGGCGAAGTGACAAATGTTATAAGAAAGAAACTTAAAAACGGCGACATTGTCGAGTTTAACGGAGAGATTCTTAAAGTTGTAACAGATGGAAATTAAAGAGCTTGTGTTATATAATTTCAGGAATTTTCACTATGAAAAGGCAAAACTTTCGGGCGGACTCAATTTGATTCTTGGAAAAAACGGAGCCGGAAAGACGAATTTTCTCGAGGCTCTCAGTTTTATTTATTCAGGTAAGGGTTTTGGCGATCCCGCAAGCGAGGTGCTTATGCACAGCGCTGAAAAAGGCGGAGTCATGGCGGAGTTTCAAGAGGGTATACGGGATTTAAGAAAAGTTTTATATGTCGAAGAATCCGGGTTTAAAAGGGAGATGAACAACAAGCCGGTTGGCAGAATTTCAACTTTCAGAACCCACAACATAGTTCAATTTCTCCCGTATGATACGCTTTTAATTGACGGCAGTCCGGAAATCAGAAGAAGATTTTTTGATGAAATTATTTCAACGGTAAGTGCGGAGTACGAGAAAAACTTGCGCGATTATTATAAAGTTTTGAAATTTCGAAATAATTATCTCAAAACTTATTCAAACCCGTTTAAATTTTTGGATGCGCAGGATGAAATTTTCGTGGATTTAAACAAAAAAATTGACGAGACGAGAAAGAAATACATCGAACTCATTTTAAAACGTGCAAAAGTTCATCTCTATGAAATTGAAAATTCGTGGGATTTGAATTTGAATGTGGAAAATTCTTGGGATATAAATGAGCCGATGAAATTTAGAGAGAGTGTAAAAAATGAAGATTTGAGACGCCATGTCACCACTTGGGGCGTTTCAAAGGACGACATCTTGATAGATTTCAACGGAAAATATGCAAAATATACGGCGAGTCGCGGACAAAAAAGAGCGGTTGTGATTGCTCTGAAGCTCGCGAGTTTAGATTTATACAACAAGCTTTCAAAAAAGGAGACGATTCTTCTTTTGGACGATTTGTTGTATGAGTTTGATTTTAAAAGGGATAAAAGCGTGGCTGAAAAAATAAGAGATTATCGCGCTTTTGTGACTTCAACAAAGGAAGTCGAATCGGATAATGTTATTTTAATAGAAAAAGGAAAGGTAATTGGTTAAAATTTATGGCGAATAGTGAATATAAAGCGGAATCCATCCAGGTTCTGGAAGGTCTTGAACCGGTACGTTTAAGACCGGGCATGTATATTGGTTCCACTTCTGAAAGAGGTCTTCATCATTTGGTTTATGAAGTTGTCGACAACTCAATCGATGAAGCGCTCGCAGGAAGATGTGACGAAATAAAGGTTACTTTAAATAAAGACGGTTCAGTTACAGTCGTTGACGACGGTAGCGGTATACCTACGGAAATTCACCCGAAAACCGGAAAGAGCACGGTTGAAACGGTTCTCACAATTTTGCATGCGGGAGGAAAATTTAACAACGACGCATACAAAGTTTCCGGCGGACTTCACGGAGTAGGGGTCAGTGTTGTAAACGCTTTGAGCGAATGGCTCATTGCGACTGTTAAACGTCACGGCAAAATTCATGAACAACGTTTTGCAAGGGGCAAGGCGATAAGTGAACTTGAAATTTTAGGAGATACCGAAGAAACGGGAACTACAATTCAATTTTTACCGGACAAGGATATTTTCGACACGGTAGAATTCGACTTCGACACTCTTGAAGACAGAATGAGAGAAATGGCGTTTTTAAACAAGGGAGTTAAACTTGTTTTAAGAGATGAGCGCGGCGACAAGGAAAGGGAAAAGGTTTTTAAATACGACGGCGGAATTATTGAAATGGTCAAGTATTTAAACAAATCAAAGAACCCGATTGTCGAAGATATAATTTATATTGACGAAGAAAAAGACGGGCAGGAAGTTGAAATTGCGCTTCAATACACCGACGGATACAGCGAAAATATTATTTCTTTTGCAAATAATATCCACACTCCTGAAGGCGGAGCGCATCTTTCGGGTTTCAGAACTGCGCTTACGAGAATCGTTAATGATTACGGCAGAAAAAATAAAATTTTAAAGGACAATGAGCCGAATCTTTCAGGAGACGATGCGAGAGAAGGTTTGACCGGAGTTATAAGTGTCAAACTTCCACAACCGCAATTTGAAGGACAAACAAAGGCGAAACTCGGAAACAGCGAAACATCCGGAATTGTGAATGCAGTTGTCGGAGAAAAGCTCGCGCAATATTTTGAAGAAAATCCGAGGGTTGCAAAACTCATTTTGGACAAAGCGGTAAAGAGCCAAAGGGCGAGAGAAGCCGCAAGAAAGGCGAGAGAAGTTTCAAGAAACAGGTCGATTCTCGAGTCGACTGCTCTTCCGGGAAAACTTGCCGAATGCCAATCGAATGACAACAGCATAACGGAAATCTTCATAGTCGAAGGGGACTCCGCAGGCGGTAGTGCAAAGCAAGGTAGGGACAAACACTATCAAGCGATTTTGCCGCTCAGGGGAAAAATCATGAACGTTGAAAAGGCGAGACTCGACAAAGTTTTGGGTTATCAGGAAATTAAATCCATGATCACCGCTTTCGGAACGGGTATCGGCGAAGACTTCGACATTGAAAAGTTGAGATATGGAAAAATCATCATCATGACGGATGCTGATGTCGACGGTGCGCACATCAGAACTCTTCTTCTCACATTCTTCTTCAGATATATGCCTGAACTTATAACCGGTGGACATGTTTATATTGCACAACCGCCGCTATATAAGGTTACAAAGGGAAGAAATGAAAAATATTGTTACTCGGACAAAGAGCTCGATGAATATTTGGACGAAATCGGACGTGAAGGAATTACTCTCCAACGCTACAAAGGTTTGGGGGAAATGAACTTCGACCAACTTTGGGACACCACAATGGACCCGGAAAAGAGAGTTCTTTTGAAAGCAAATATTGAAGATATGGGATACAGCGACGAAGTTTTCTCTATGCTGATGGGGGACAAAGTTCAACCTAGACGCGAATTTATAGAAGAAAACGCCAGATATGTAAGCAATTTGGACGTTTAGGAGATAGATATGAAGAATGTTATTGATGTAAAAGTTGAAAAGGAGATGAAAAAGAGTTATCTCGAATATGCGATGAGTGTTATTGTCGCAAGGGCGCTGCCTGATGTTCGAGATGGCTTGAAACCTGTTCACAGACGTATTTTGTATTCGATGGAAGAACTCGGTGTCACAAATGACAAGCCGTACAGAAAGAGCGCGAGAGTTGTCGGGGATGTACTCGGTAAGTACCATCCTCACTCAGATACAGCGGTCTATTATGCAATGGTTCGTCTTGCACAGGATTTTAATACGAGATATTTGCTTGTTGACGGTCACGGAAACTTCGGTTCCGTAGACGGCGACGGCGCTGCTGCAATGCGTTATACGGAAGTGCGTATGACAAAACTCACGCATGAAATGATAAGGGATATTGAAAAGGAAACAGTCGATTTCAGTCCGAACTTCGATGAAAGTTTGAAAGAACCTGACGTGCTTCCTTCGCGTTTCCCGAATCTTTTGGTAAACGGCTCTTCAGGTATTGCGGTCGGTATGGCGACAAATCTTCCGCCGCACAATCTTACGGAAGTGATTGACGGACTCGATTATATGATCGACAATCCGGACTGCACACTTGAAGATTTGATGCAATTTATAAAGGGACCGGATTTTCCGACGGGTGCGACAATTATGGGAAAAGGCGGCATAAAGGACGCTTATTCCACAGGAAGAGGGCTCATCACACTTCGCGCAAAAGCGGAAATTGAAACCACTTCGAGGGGAAGAAACAGAATTGTCGTCAAGGAAATTCCATATCAAGTAAACAAGTCGAAGCTCATTCAAAAGATTGCTGAACTTGTAAGAAATAAAGAAATTGACGGCATCACGGACATCAGAGACGAGTCGGACAGACAAGGCATGAGAATTGTCATTGAACTCAGAAAAGATGCAAATCCGAAAGTCACACTAAATCTTCTTTACAAGAGAACGCAAATGCAAACCACATTCGGCGTTATAAATCTTGCACTTGTAGACGGCGAGCCGAAAACGCTCACTTTAAAAGAATTGATGTACTATTATTTGGAACATCAAAAGGAAATCGTCACAAGAAGAACTATATTTGACCTCAAAAAAGCGGAAGCACGTGCACACATTGTAGAAGGTCTTTTGAAAGCGCTCGATTATATCGATGAAATTATTAAACTCATCAGAGCTTCAAAGGATGACGCCGAAGCGAGAAGCGGTCTTATGAGCAAGTTTGAATTTACTGAAATTCAAGCAAATGCAATTCTTTCAATGCAACTTCGTCGTTTGACGGGTCTTGAAAAAGACAAGCTTACGGCGGAATATGAAGATTTAATCAAGAGAATCAACAGATTCAATGAAATTTTATCTTCGGAAAGAATTCTTTTGGGAATTATCAAAGATGAATTAAATGAAATTAAAGAAAAATACGGCGACGAAAGAAGAACCGACATCGTTCTTAATGAAGGCGAAATCGACGTTCTAAATCTTATCGCCGACGAATCGGTTGTAATCACAATAACCGACAGAGGATATATAAAGAGAGTGAACGAAAACACTTACAAGGCTCAAAAGAGGGGCGGCAAAGGCGTCAAGGGACTCACGACAAATGTCGAAGATGTTGTTGACGATTTATACACTCTCACAACCCACGACGAGGTTTATTTCTTCACAAATCTCGGCAAGGTTTACAGTCTTCGTGCATACGAAATTCCGGAAAGCGGCAGAACTGCAAAGGGCACTGCAATTGTAAATCTTCTTCAAATTTCGGGCGGCGAAAAAATCACGCAAATAATTCCGATAAAGAAAAATGAAGAAAGAGAATTTATGACATTTGTCACAAAGAACGGAATTATAAAGAAGACTGAACTCGCACAATACGAAAACATAAGACAAAGCGGACTCATCGCGATAAATCTCGATGATGACGACGATTTGATAAGCGTTTATTTGACAAATGAAGAAGATGAAATCATTTCCACAACGAGAAAAGGAAAGGCGATAAGAATTAACGGCAAGGACGTGCGCCCGACGGGCAGATCCACAAGAGGAGTTAAACTTATCACGCTCGAAGACGGCGACAGTGTCGTTTCGTCACAAGTTGTAGGAAAAGGTGCAAAGCTTCTTACAATCACCGAAAAAGGCTACGGCAAGATGACCTCCGAGGAAGAGTACACAACTCAATCAAGGGGCGGCAAGGGAATTTTGACCCACAGAATAAACGAAAAGACCGGCGCACTTGTGACGGCACTTGTGGTTTATGATGAAAAAGATTTACTGTTGATTTCATCGAGCGGTGTCATTATAAGAATTTCCGCAAAGGAAATCGCAAAGTCTTCTCGTGCGACAATCGGTGTAAAACTTATGGACATCGGCGAAGAAAAGATTGTTTCTGCAATTCAAACCGATGAAACGGAGGAATAAAATGGAAGTTTTAAAAAAGGACGGCATATTTTATCTGAGTGGGGAATTTGATATTTTCCACGCCGGCAATGTAGAAAGCAAAATCATGGAAGATTATGACGGTAAATCCGATTTGATTCTCGATTTCGGTGGGGTCACATTTATGGACTCAACCGGGCTCGGCATTCTTATTTCAATGCTCAAGGAGCTTGAAGAAGACGGAAATATGATTCTTGTAAAGAATGCAACTGACAGAATCAAGAAGGTTTTTGAAATTACAGAATTGGATAAGGTGTTTGGAATCAATGATTAATCAAGGAAAAGAAATTTGTCTCAGTGTACCGGCGGAACCGGAGTTTGTTATGAGTCTCAGACTCTTTTTCTCCGGGCTCGGCACAGTTGCCGGATTTGACGTCGAAGAACTCGAAGCGATGAAACTTGTTATAAGTGAAATGCTCGTTATGTCGGTTAAAGATGAACAGGAAACGGTCGATTTTAAATTTGAACTTGGGAACGGGGAACTTTCCCTTCGCGCAAATGTTACTTTCGACGATAGGGACGATTTGAGCTTGAAGATTATGGAAGCTTTGAGCGAAGAACTTACAACGGACGATGTGGAGACGGTAGTTAAATTTATAAAGGAGGCTTAGATGGCGGAAGAAAAAAAGACTGATAAGAAAAATAAAATAGATGTCGATAAGTCCGAAACCATCAAGCAAAATGAAAAAAAATCTTCAAAAAAAACAAGCGAAAAAAATGAAGATGTGAAGGAAACAACTCTTTCAGAATCGAGCGATGAAAAAATTGATAAAAAGAATGAGAAGAAAAGAAAAAAGCAGGAAGAGATAAAAGAAAAATTTATCGAATACCAAAAGACAAAGGACAAGGCGCTCAGAGATGAACTCATCGAGGAACATATATATCTTGCCGAAATTCTTGCAAAGAAATACACTGGCAGGGGAATCGATTACGAGGACATTTTTCAAGTCGCAAGTGTCGGACTCATTCTTGCGGTCGACCGCTTCGACCCGTCAAAGGGTTATGTTTTTTCAAGCTATGCCACTCCGACGATTATAGGAGAGATAAAGAGACACTTCAGGGACAAGGGTTGGACTATAAAAGTGCCGCGCCGCATCCAGGAGCTCTCGAAAAAAATCAGCGTTGCAAAAAATGTACTCGCCGGCGAACTCGGAAGAATTCCGACGGCGGAAGACATCGCCGACTATTTGAACGTAAGCTACGACCAAGTCATCGAAGCGATGGAAGCGTCGAAAGTTTATCAACCGGGGAGCATCGACTCCACGATTGATTCTTCGGACGACGGAAACGACCTTCAAATTTCGGACATAATAGGTGACGACGACCCGACTTATGAAAGAGTTGAAAATCTTGACTATCTCGTTCGCGAGCTCAAAAAACTTCCGAAGATTGAAAGAACAATTTTGATTGAAAGATATATCAACAGAAAAACTCAAATTGCAATTGCGGAAGAGCTCGGAATCAGCCAAATGACTGTTTCAAGAATCGAGAAAAAAGTCATTCGCTCCCTTCGCGCTGATGCGGAAAAGAGAATGGGCATCGACCACAAAAAGGAAAGCAAAAAATCGTAGTTATGATTGAAAAGATTATAGAAAATTTTGCGATTGACTCAAGTTTTGAGGAATTAAATCTCGATCCGAAGCCGGGGCTTGTGACTCCGACTTCGAAAGGCAGTCACGCGGATATGGACTATGAAATAATGAAAGCCGGAATAGATTCTCTCGTGGGATACTATTCCGAAGCTTTTTCATACGGTTTTTTGGGCGAAAGTTTTAATTCTTTACGAAAATTGGGAATGCTTTTCGAAGAGAAAATGTATAAAAACACTTCGGGCGTAAATACGCATCTCGGCTCAATTTTTTCGCTTGGCATTCTTGTGTTTCTGGTTGGACGCATAAAAAGAAAATGTCTCGCAATTGACGCGGACAATTTTCACGAGCTCATAAAAAAGGAACTCGAGAGCGACGAATTTGCCGTGCTTTTAAAAGAGGGGAATTTCGGAGCGAGAGCGGAAGTGATTTCGGGATATGAAAACTCGTTTAATTATTTGGATTTCGATTTAACGAAGAGACTTTTATATTTGATTTATAATATTACGGACACAAATGTTATAAGGCGTGGCGGAGAAAAAAACGCCGAAGAATTTAAAAAGCTTGCAGCTCAAGCAATAAGTTCCGGCGATTTAGAGGAGATTTCGAAATTTGCAATAGAAAAAAACATTTCTCCGGGCGGTGCTGCGGACATTTTGATAAACTCGATTTTTATCAAAAAAGTTTTGAACTTTGAAAAAGAGCGACGTGAAAATTATAGGGATGAAAAACTTTCTCACAACGACCTGATGTTTGAAAAAATAAATAACCGAAGTGTTGTGGTTTTAAGTTTAGTTGTTCCGGGAATCGAAAAGGACACGAAATTTTTTCGAGAATTTTTCAAAAGCGAGTATGAAAAGCTAAGAAGTTTTTTAAATCTCGAAGCGGAGGAAAAAATTTTTTCGAAATTCGGCTATTATGCGATTTTTCCGATTTGTAAAAGTAAAAAAGAGCTCGAGGAATTAAAGAGAAAGACCGTCGAAATCGAAAAGAAGGGTCTTATTGACATAGACATATATTTTGAGGGAAAGCCGATTTCAAGGCATGATATCGGTAGTCCGGAAAGAAGATGCCTCATTTGCGAAAACAGGGCGAAGGACTGTTACGTTTCAAACGCACACAAAAAAAGTGAGCTTTTGGACAGGGCGGTTGCGATTATGAAAAATAATCAAATTTGATAGATTAGAGGGAATTATGGTAGCGATTTTAAATAAAAAGAAATTGTCAGACGATATATACGAAATAATGATTGATGCGCCGAATGTAAGCGAAAACGCAAAGCCGGGGCAATTTTTCATGCTTCAGGCAACTCCGGAAGCGGAAAGAGTTGCGCTTTCGATTTCCGATTGGGACGCTGAAAAAAAGACGGTCACATTTGTAATTATGAAAGTGGGAGAAAGCTCCGGCGCAATCGTCGAAAAAAATGTTGGCGAAGAATATTATCACGTGTGCGGACCGCTTGGAAATCCGAGCGATTTGTGTGATATGACAGACGCGGAACTTTCAAATGAGAAAGTTGTATTTTTGGCGGGCGGAGTTGGAGCGGCGCCGGTTTATCCACAGGCGAAATTTTTGCATGAAAAAGGTTTTACTCCGACGGTTATTTTGGCTGCCAGAAACGAAAGTTTGATTCTCTACGAAGAGAAGCTTAGAAGTGTCGCTGATGTACATATTGCGACGGACGACGGAAGCCGAGGATTTCACGGCCTTGTGACAGATGCGCTTCAAGACCTTGTGGACAAGGGGATGAAATTCACAAGAGCGGTTGCAATCGGTCCTATGATAATGATGAAGTTTGCGGTTATAAAAGCGGAAGCGCTCGGCATCACGTCTGTCGTAAGTTTAAATCCGATTATGCTTGACGGAACGGGGATGTGCGGTTGCTGCAGATGCAAAGTGGGCGGCGAAACGAAATATGCATGTGTCGACGGTCCGGAATTTTTCGGAAAAGATGTCGATTTTGACGAAGCTTTGAGGAGACTTAGACGATGATGGAAGATAGAAAAAAATTTTTAAATGATGAGCGAGCTCTTCGCCCGACAAAGAGGGACAGAATTTCACCTATGCAAAGGGACAGCGCCGAAAGAAATAAGGACTTCGAAGAAGTGAGTCTCGGTTTTACCGAAGAAGAAGCGGTTCTCGAAGCGGAAAGATGTTTGAATTGTAAAAATCCGACTTGCATTTCGGGTTGTCCGGTTGAAATCGACATTCCGAAATTTATCATGGCGATAAGAGGCGGAAATATAAAAGGCGCGAAGGAAATCATCGACAACTCGCACGCTTTTCCGGGAATTACCGGAAGAGTTTGTCCGCAAGAGACGCAGTGCGAATCCGTTTGCGTGCTTGAAAAAGTTGGAAAGCCGGTCAATATCGGAAAGCTCGAGAGATATGTCGGAGATTTTATGCGAAAACAAAATGAAAATTCGAGAAAAAATTCCGAGAAAAAGTTCGAGCACTCCGTCGGAATCGTGGGAAGCGGTCCGTCGGCGATGAGTCTTTCATACGACCTTTTAAAGGCGGGCATAAAACCGGTCATATATGAAGCGTTCGACAAAGTGGGCGGAGTTTTGACATACGGTATTCCGTCTTTCAGACTTCCACGCGAAGTCATCGGCTATGAAATCGAAGAACTGAAAGCCGAAGGACTTGAAATAAAACTCGGAACAATTGTCGGAAAAAGCATCTCGATTGACGAACTTTTAAAAAAGCACGACTTTGTATTTTTGGGAAACGGCGCTGGCCTTCCGAGACTTCCGGAAATTCCCGGAACGGACTCGAACAATGTCTTTACCGCGAATGAATTTTTGACAAGAATAAATCTGTGCCACGCAAATCTTGACGGATATAAAACTCCGCTTCCGAAGGGCGAAACTGTCGCAGTTATCGGTGGCGGTAACGTTGCGATGGATGCTGCGAGATCCGCAAAAAGGCTCTATAAATCTTCGGAAATATTCTATAGAAGAGGCGAAGAAAAACTCTCCGCAAGAATCGAAGAAATAGAGCACGCGAAAGAAGAGGGCGTCGTTATAAACACAAATTACAATCCAGTCGCCGTGAATGAAGATGAAATAACATTTATGGTAAACGGCGAAGAGATAAAAAGAAAATTTGACATTATAATTTTTGCAATCGGAACAGAGCCGAACAAGCTCATGAACTTCGACAAAGAAGGCATAAAAACCGCAAACGGACTCGTCGAAATCGACGAATATTTCGAAACGTCGAGGGATAGAGTCTATGCGGGAGGCGACGTTGTGAGCGGTGCGGCGACTGTTATTCGCGCGATGGAATCGGGCAAAATCGTTGCAAGAAATATTATAAAAAGACTTGGAGAATAATAATTGATAGCTGAGAGCATTTTGTTTGTATTGATTTTTTCAATGATAAAAAAATACAATTTTTCAAATACTGAATTTTTTCCGAAGAAATACATTACATTTCCACTTGTATTTGTCGTGATTAATATCGGTTTATTTGTTGCGGCGAAAACCGGCGCATCGCCTGTGCAGATTCGAATTTTGCACATGTTGAGTTTTGTATTTTTCTATCCTTATATGATAAAAAATCACAAATACACGGGAATGCTCTTTTTGATTGCAGGTGTGAGTTTAAATCTTCTCGTGATGTATTTAAACGATTTTCGAATGCCGATTGACCCGTACTATTACGGAAAAATCGCATCTCAAAACGACTACGCGCTCACCAAAGCGGGCTACAATCTGTATCACTCGCTGATGGATGAGCACACGGTTTTATATGTTTTGGGAGACACGATCCCGCTTATGAAGCCGTATCCGTTTCCGAAAGTTGTTTCAATCGGAGACATTTTAATCGGCATCGGTTTCAGCTCCCTCTCAATTACAGCACTGAGGGGCGACTACAACGAAAAGAATGAGGAAGGAGAGATTTCGGATGAGAAATAGAAATTTAATATTGCTGTTTATTGTAATCTCACTCTTTATTTTCGGTTGCAAGAAAACAGATGAAAAGATTTTGGATACAAAGGTTGAAGCGAAGGTCGAAGAAAAGAGCGACGAGGCGATTCGCTCGAGATATGAAAAAATGTACAGCTCATTTTATGAAGCGTACAACTTGAGCAAAAAAACGGAGCTCGAAAAAAAGAACAGAGGTTTTAAACTCTATGTTGCGGGAGACATTATGTTTCACAGTCCGCAACTCGACGCGGCTAAAAAGGGCGATGCGTACGATTTTTCGGACAGCTTTAAATATATAGGCGGAGTGATTGAGGACGGACTTTCGATTGCGAACTTAGAAACGACAATTGCGGAATCGGGATTTATGGGTTATCCGCTTTTTAGAACTCCGAAAATCGCCGTAAAAAATCTTAAAGACGTCGGTTTTGACATTTTGGCACTTGCGAACAACCACTCACTCGACGGAAAAAAAGACGGCATAAGGCGAACAAAAGAGGCGGTTTTGGAAAACGAAATCACACCGCTTGGAACATATTTTTCGGACGAAAAAAATGACCCGGTCATACTTGAAGTCGAGGGTCGAAAGATTGCATTTTTAAATTACACATACGGCTTAAACGGCCTTGACGGTTGGCTCGAAGGCGAAACAAATCTCATAAATGTGCTCGACGAAGAAAAAGTGCTTCGTGATATAAATTATGCGAAGGAAAATGCGAACGGCATTATCGTCATGGTGCATTGGGGCACGGAATATATAATAAACGGCAACGACAAGATGCAGGAGAAGTGGCTGAATTTTTTTGCGGAAAACGGAGTCGACATTGTGCTCGGAAGTCATCCGCACGTGATTGAGCCGGACGGTTTTATCGAAAAAGACGGACATAGAATGTATTATATTTTCAGTCTCGGCAATTTCCTTTCGAACCAAAGGCGCGAATATATGGACCAACCATATGGCGAGGACGGCGTGATTCTTGAAATGAATATAAAGCCGTACGACGACAAAAGAATTTATGCCGCCGACGTTTTTTATCATCCGACCTGGGTTAAGCGCACGAAAACTCCGCTTAAATATGAAATCGTTCCGGTTTATGAGGGACTAAGCGGCAGCTTGGGCGGAATAAATGAAGCTGACAAGGCGAAACTTGCGGAATCGAAGGACAGAACGCTTTCGATTTTAAAAGCGGGGAAATATGTTGGAGACAAAGTCGATGAATAAATACGAACAATTCATTGAAATAGAGGCAAGTGAAGACGCTAAGAAGCTCAATGATGCTTTGAAGCGCCTTTATATTTCACACAGAACTTTTAAACGCTACTATTACCGCGACCTCATTCGAGTTGACGGCAAGTGGGTGAAGCACATTGACCCCGTGAAGAAGGGGAGCAAAATCAGTTTCAGAATTCCGGGGAGCTACACGCCGATCGGTCTTCCCGCCGAAGCGCCGGAAGTGCTTTACGAAGACGATATGATTTTTCTTTTGAATAAACCGGCGGGGATTCTTACGCACGAATCGAGAAATCACTTCGGGGTGAATTTGAAGGACATGGTTTCGACGCTTTTTAACGAGAGGGAAATTTTCGAGCCGGTCAGATTCATAAATCGACTCGACATGGACACGTCGGGCATAATTATGATTGCAAAACACGACATTGCGCAAGGCTATTATCAAAAACTGCACGAAGCGGGAAAGATAAAAAAAGAGTATATTATGATTGCGAAATCCGATGCGCCGCTTACGAAAAAAACGACGGTCACGACGAGAATCGGTCGCGACGAAATCGGCATAAAGCGAAAAGCGGTCGGAGAAAATGAGGAAGGGCTCGACGCAAAGACGATTTTCACGCCGCTCTATTTTAAAAACGGCTACGAAATTTTGAAAGCGGAAATAAAAACGGGAAGGACGCACCAAATTCGTGTGCACTTGGGGACGATGGAAAAAGTGCTATTGGGAGACGAGCTTTACGGCGGCGACAGAACTTTGATTTCAAGGCAGGCGCTCCACAGCTACAGACTGCGGACTTTTGATTTAAATGGAAAAAAGATTGACATATTTTCGGAAATGCCCGAAGATATGAAGACGGTTATAAGGAAGATTAGAGATGAGTTTTAAAAAATTTCTGTTCATACTTTCGAAAGAGGCGGCGGGAGGAAGAAATCTGCCGACTGCGGAGGAGATAAGAGAGTATGTGAATCCGAATCTTGACGTCGAGATTGTAAAAACCGAATACAAAAACCACACGACGGAGCTTGCACGTGAGTTCGGGCAAAAAAATCCGGGAGCAGTCATAGTTGCGTGCGGCGGCGACGGCACACTTCGTGAAGTTGCAAAAGGCGTTTACGGCACCGACAGCTATTTTTCGTTTCTTCCCTGCGGAACGGGAAACGATTTTAACAGAAGCGTTTCGGGCGAGGTCGACAAGATTAAGCTTTTAAAAAACATTCACAATTTGGAGCCGGACGTGCTCGATTTGATTGAAATCGGCGGGGACATCTGTCTCAACGTTTGGTCTTTCGGGTTTGACGCGGATCTTCTTGTCGAAGCGAAAAAAATTCAAAAAGAATATCCGAAAATTATGGAGAGCTCGTATCTTTTTGCTGCGCTTAAAACTGTTTTCGGAAAAATTTCCTCGAAAATCGAATACGAAGTCGAAACTGTTTCGGGAGAAATTAAAAAGGGAAAAGGCGATTATATTCTTGGCAATATTGCGAACGGAAAATATTACGGCGGCGGCTTTAATCCTGCGCCACATGCGGAAGTTTCGGACGGCATTTTAAATCTCATGCTCGTCGACAAAATGAGCGTCATCGAACTCGTGTCTTTAATCAGCAAATATAAAAAGGGAAAACACACTTCTCTAAAAAAGGTTCACATGTTCGAGGTGACGAGGGGAAAAATACGCTCGCTTGAAGGTGAACTCATCGGAAATTTCGACGGCGACATTATTCCATTTCACGAAGCGGAATTCCGAGTTTTAAAACACGCGCTGAAATTCGCAAGATTTAGGGAGAATATTTATGGATAATATAAAAATTGAAACTGAAAGACTAATAATAAGACCGATTTCTATGTTTGACGCAAAGGATATGTTCGAATATGCAAAAGACCCGGAAATGACGAGATTTCTGGGATGGGATGCGCACGAAAAAATCGAGGACACTCTTGCAATTCTAAAAACTATGGTTGACCGAGAGGACAATTATCCTACATTTGCAATTGTTTTAAAGGAAAACAAAAAAATGATCGGCACAATCGACGCCATAATTTTCGGGAAAGGCAAAGCTCTAAAAGCGGAAATCGGATATGCACTTTCGCGTGAATATTGGAGCAAGGGCATTATGACCGAAGCGGCGATAGGAGTTGTCGGGCATCTTTTTACAAATTACGGCGTACACAGAGTTCAGGCGAAGCACGACTTAAAGAACCCCGCGTCCGGTAAAGTTATGGAGCATATCGGAATGAAAAAAGAGGGGACTCTCAGGGACTATCTCTATATAAAGGGTGAATATGCGACGATGAATCTGTATTCGATACTTCGAGATGAGTGGGATGTTTTATACGGCGACAAGTCGGGTAAATAGAAAGTAGTTGAAAGGAGGAGAAATATGGAAAGAGCAGCATCACTTCAAAGATTTTTGTTAGGTGTTCAAATTGCGGACTTAATTTTAAAAGTGTGCCTTTTTGTTGCGCTTATAGTTTTAGTAATTATTGCAATCTCTTATTTGAAACAAAGAAAGAGAATCGAACTTGAATATCACAAGAAAAAAATGAGCGAAGAAAAAACACATGTGGATGTTTTTAAAAAGGAAATTGACGACACGCTTTTTGCAAAAGCAGACGAAGACGATTTGGAATAAAAATTTTAATTAAGCCGAAGGACTCGGCTTTTTTTATTGCAAAAATTTAATAATATTTTTTTAACCGCAATTTTGTGTGTTTTGTAACATTTCTATCTTGAATAGAAAGGCTCCATATGTTATAATTACTGTATATCTGAGAAGGAGGGATAGAGATGGATTACGCAGATAAAAGACTTCTTGAGCTTGAAGAACTTGAAGAAAAGTTCAAAGAATTAATAAAAAATAAACAGCTCAAAGAAGCAAAGGCATTGATTGAAAATTTAAATGAAGTCGACGTTGCGTTTTTGATTGACGAACTGGATCCGACGACCGGTACGGTGGTCTTTAGAATGCTTCCGAAGGACATTGCGGCGGATGTTTTCGCAAATTTTGACAGCGAGCAGCAACAGGCGATTATTCGCTCTTCAACGGATGCCGAAATAAAGGCGATTATGGACGAACTTTATTTCGACGATAAGGTCGATATGTTGGAGGAAATGCCGTCAAATGTGGTAAATTCTCTTTTAAAGTACTCCGCTCCTGAAGAAAGAAATTTGATTAATCAGTTTTTAAAATACCCGGAAAATTCAGCCGGCTCTCTTATGACTATTGAATATGTTTCCCTCAAAAAGGAAATGACAATCGAAGAGAGTTTCCGAAAGATTAAACGCGAAGGTATTGATAAAGAAACTATTTATACACTTTATGTTACCGACGACTACAGAAGACTCATCGGGATTTTGTCTTTGAGGGAACTGATTGTTGCACCTGCTGAAACAAAAATCAGTGAGCTCATGCGCTCCGAAGTTGTGTATGTGCACACCCACGACGACCAGGAAGACGTCGCAAATATTTTTAGAAAATACGGATTCGAAGCGATTCCGGTCGTAGACAACGAAAAGCGTATAGTTGGAATTATCACATATGACGATATTATCGACATCATTGAAGCGGAAACAAACGAAGACTTCCAAGTCATGGCCGCTATCACGCCTTCGGAAGACGAGTACTTGGAAACAAGCGTTTTGAGTCTTGCAAAGCACAGAATTATGTGGCTTATGGTTCTCATGATTTCAAGCACCATCACACAAAGAATTATTGCAGGCTATGAATCATATCTTTACAGCGTTGCGGGGCTTTCCACATTCATCCCGATGCTCATGGACACGGGCGGTAACAGCGGAAGCCAAAGTAGTACACTTGTCATTCGCGGACTTGCAACGGGCGACATAAAGCCGAAAGACTGGTACAAAGTCATGTGGAAGGAATTTAGAATTTCAATGGTTGTCGGTATCGTTCTTTCAATAATCAGCTATTTTAAAATTATTTATTTTGATAAAATGCCGAACAATATCGCGCTCACAGTAAGCATAACGCTTATTTTTGCGGTTATGACGGCAAAGGTTGTCGGTGGTACTCTGCCGATTGCCGCACACAAACTGAAACTCGACCCGGCGATTATGGCTTCGCCTTTAATCACGACAATTGCCGATGCCACATCACTAATAGTTTACTTCATTTTAGCGCAAAGCATTATCGGTTAATTATGGCGGCGAATAGACGAAAAGTCTATGCCGCCTTTTGTATAGGAAAGGATTTTTATGAAATTATATAATAGTTTGACAAATAAAAAAGAGGAGTTCCGCCCGATTGAGGAAGGAAAAGTTTCAATCTATGCATGCGGACCGACAGTCTACAACGACATGCACGTCGGAAATGTGAGACCGCAAGTTGTATTTGATGTTTTGAGAAGATTTTTCATCTATCTCGGCTACGACGTGAAATATGTTTCAAATTTCACAGACGTTGACGACAAAATTATAAACAAGGCGAACGAAGAAAACACGACAATCGACGTGATTTCAAAGAGATATATAGAAAGTGTAGAGGACGATTTGAAGGCGCTTCACGTCTATGATTATCCTATTATTCATCCGACTTGCACCGAGCATATGGACGACATTATTGAGTTCATTGACGGGCTTATTAAGAAGGATTTTGCATATGAATCAAACGGTGACGTTTATTTCAGAGTGAGAAAACTTAAAGACTACGGCAAACTTTCAAACAGAAATATCGAAGACCTCGAAGTGGGCGCACGAATTGAAAAAAATGAAATTAAAGAAGACCCTCTCGACTTTACACTCTGGAAAAAGAAAAAGGAAGGCGAAGTTTATTGGGATTCGCCGTGGAGCGAAGGACGTCCGGGCTGGCATATCGAATGCTCGACAATGATTAAGTCGATTTTCGGCGGCACGATTGACATCCACTGCGGCGGCGAAGATTTAAAATTCCCGCACCACGAAAACGAAATTGCGCAATCCGAAGCGCTGATGGATAAACCGCTCGCACACTATTGGCTGCACAACGGCATGATCAATATAGAAAATGTGAAAATGAGTAAAAGTCTCGGCAATTTTCTGTACGCAAAGGATTTTCTCGAAAAAGAATCCGGCGAAGTTCTGAGATTCTTCATTTTGAATGCACACTACAGAAAACCTTTAAACTTTAATGCCGAAGCGATTGAAGCGGCAAAGACATCTTTGAGGCGACTAAAAAATTCGAAAAAAAGGCTCGCGGAACTTTTGGAAACTGCGGAAGATAAACCGGCAACGGAAGAGATTTCGAAAAAAATCGGAGAAATAAGAGAGTCATTTAAGGCGCATATGAGTGACGACTTGAACACGCCGGACGCTTTTTCGGATATGTTCGCACTTTCGAAATTTGCAAACTCCGCAATCGATGAAAATTCCACAAAGGGCTCGATTGAAGAAGCTTTGAAACTTTTCGGAGAATTTACAGAGGTGCTCGGAGTTTTGCAAGACGACGAAGAAACGGGACTCGACTCCGAAGTGAAAGAACTTATGAGACAAAGGGATGAAGCGAGAAAAAACAAGGACTATAAACTCTCCGACGAAATCAGAGACCGTTTGACGGAAATGGGCTATATCGTCAAGGACACGCCGAACGGCACAGAGGTGGAGAAGAAATGATAACCGACGAAGTCTATCAAATGGACGTTTTAAATCTCGCATTTTTGGGCGACGCCGTGTATGAGCTTTTGGTTCGGGAAATGATTTCCACAAAAAACACGCGCGTGAATGAGCTCCACAAAGAGGCGGTGCACTTTGTTTCCGCAAACAGCCAATGCGAAGATTTGGACGTAATCTGGGAAGACTTGGATGAGCGTGAACAGACAATCGTGAAGCGTGCGAGAAACAAAAGACTGCGCGCACCGAAACATACAAAGCCACAGGTTTACACTCTTGCAACCGGTTTTGAGGCGCTTTTCGGAGCGCTCTATCTGAGCGGCGAGAAAGAGAGAATAGCCGGACTTTTCGAGAAGATAAAGGAGAATAAGTATGGAAATAATCGGTAGACAAGGCGTATATGTTGCGCTTGAGGACGACAGAATCGAAAAAATTCGCCTCGTTGTCATGGACAGAAACAATGAACGGATAAAAGATATCATTGAACTTGCCGAAAAAAAGAATATAAAAATAAGCGAAGACAGAAATTTCTTCAACAAATTTAAGCGCTCACACCAAGGGGTTGCGCTCGTGATTCCGGAGTTTAAATATATGGAACTCGACGAAATGTTTAAGCTGCCGCAAGAGGAAAGGGAAGTCGTGGTTGCGCTCGACTCGATTGAAGACGTGAACAATCTCGGCTCAATCATAAGAAGTGCGAGCGTGTTCGGCGTTTCGAAAATTATAATTCCGAAGGACAGAGCGGCGGATGTGACGCCGGCGGTCATAAAAACTTCGCAAGGCGGCATCGCGGACGTCGACATAATAAAAGTCACAAATCTTTCGAGAGCGCTCAAAGATGCGAAGAGCAAAGGTTACTTCGTCATCGGTTGCCACATGGAAGGGGAGCCGATGGAAAATTTTGTTTCACCGCCGGTCATAATTGTCGTCGGCAACGAACACAAGGGAATCCGACCGGGCGTTTTGAAAGAATGCGACAAAGTGCACACAATTCCAATGTCAAAAAATTCAAGTGTCGGCTCACTTAACGCCGGCATTGCGGGTTCGATTATGCTCTATGAATATTTTAAGGCATTCGGAGTATAGCGACCTCATCCTGGTTGACGGGTACAATCTTCTCTTTGCGGACAAAACGCTGAAAGAGCTTTCGGAGACGAGCCTCGAGGAAGCAAGACTTCGGCTTGAAAGCCTGCTGTCGGGTTACTCACTTTATGTAAAAAAACAAATCGTCGTCATCTACGACGGACATTTTGTGAAAGACAATCGCGGCGACGAGTTTATGCGCGACAATTTGGGAATTGTCTTTACGAGGGAGAATGAAACTGCGGATTCGAGAATCGAATCGCTCTCGTTTTCACTTTCGGAGCGGTTCAATCTTACGGTTGTCACAAGCGACTTCGCTGAGCAAACACTTGTTCTTATGAACCAAATTGAAAGAATGGGCTCGAGGGAGTTTTTGAATCGATTGAAGGACAGCTACAAGCTCGAAAAGAAGATGCACAGAAGAAAGAATCTCGCTGTCGAAAAAAATACTTCCGATTGGAAGGAGATTTTAAAAGAGCTACGAGAAAATCTTGAGGAATAAAATAAAGCTGATTTCCATTTCGGAAGTCAGCTTTTTTAGGTTTTACTCATTAAATTCCATGATTGCGTTCATCACGTCATTCACATTTGCGATGAGCCATTTGTCACCCTCTTTTTTAAAGAAGACACTTTTTTCGAGTTCGACCATATTAATCCCGTCGACATCGACGTCTTTGATTTTTGGGGCACCCCCTTCGAGCATGGGGTTATTTAGCCCGACTTTGCTTACATATTCGCCCATATTCATCGATTTAAACTCGTACATAAGGGAGCCTTCGGTTTTGTCTTTTTCGATTTCTCCCGAAATATATTTCGATGAAATTTTCGAAAGATATGTTTCCATAAACTCCCTTTCGAAATCGTCGTGCCATTCTGTGTTTCGCATTTGCTCCTGTTCTTCACTCGAGACATAGTCGGCAGCTGTTTTAAAATCTGCGTCCTTTAGAGCGGCGAAAAAACTGTCGACCGTTTCCTTTGCCTTTTCGGTTTCACTTGACGAATTATTTCCGCAACCGTATAACGATGTAAAAGCTAAAACTGCGGCAATAATATATAAAAATTTCTTCATATTTTCCTCCAATATCTCTTCGAATTCATGCGCTTTTTCGAAAAATTATCGAATGCTTCTCGGGAATGTTTCGAAAACTTTCGTGTGATGTTTGAAAAAAGCTCACTCGCTTTTCGAAAGCGAATTTTACTTCGCCGAAAATCAAAAATCGGTCAAGCAATTTTTTTTAAAAACCCGCTATTTTCGCTTAAATTCGTATTCTATAACAATTCCATTATACTATAATTTTTATAAAAATCAAAAAAACACTCAACCGCAACCGATTGAGTGTTTAAATGCTATTTTGTTTATCTTCCGTTCAAGAAGTCGCACATTGCTCTTAAGTTTCCTAAATCCAAAAGCATTCCGAGGTGGTCGCCGTTAACTTCTTTAAACTTAGCTCTTACTTCCGGTGTCATTTCTTCGAATGTCATACCCATTGTTGCAGAGTAGAGCGGAACCATTCCGTCTCCTTCCGGAGTGCTGATTGCGTAAACTGTACTCAACATGTCTGGTTTTCCAGGGAAATATCCTGAAACAACTGTAGGGTGATTGTTTCCTACAAAGAACATTGAGTTCGGACGGTGCATAAGAATAACTTCGCCGTCTCTTTCGCCGTTAATTCTGTACAATGCAGAATTATCAATGAATTGATTATATCTGCCATATTCCGATACATTGCTCATTGCCATGTCAACGGTTGCTAAATCTGCTGAGTAAGCCACATTTGCTTTATCAGCAGCTTTTAAAATTTCGTCGTAATTTCTGTATGAGTTGTTCAAAATATTGTTGAAACTATTCAAATTTCCCGTAGAAACGAATTGATAAGGATATTTTTCAATCATTCTTTGTGTAGGAAGAAGTTCAACCATAGAAGTGAAGCTTGTTGCAATGTCAGGTTTGATACCGACAAGTTTTTCAATTATAACATCAAGGAATCCGCCAACAAGACTTCTACTTGATAGTGTGTTGAATGCAGAAGGAGCTCCTTCATATGGTGCGCCGAATGAGAGATATTTGTCAACTTTTTCGTCGTGATTTTTTAAATAGTGTGCTGAAACGATTCCACCCATGCTGTGTGCGATGAGGTCAACTTTAACTTTTCCGCCGTCTGTAATTTCGTCAATGAAAGCGTCCAATTTTTCCGCTGTTTCAACATTTGATTTTCTCCAGTCATATGAGAAGAGATAAACCGGTCTGTCCGGGAAATTGTTCATAAGTTGTCCGAAAAGTGAAGCGTACATTGCAACAGGTCCGGTGTGTCTTTCAAACACAGGAACTTTTCTGAGGTCGCCTTGTTGAAGGCCGTAGAGATTCGGGTTCGAGTCTAAATTTAAATCTTCATTTGCTTTTGATGCGTCGTATCCAAGCGGAACCCAAATTCTCTTTGCAGATTTTTCTTTGTCACCTGAAATCATTCCTGTAGCTCTTTCTTCAGGAGTTACAAGGCTGTCGTCGATGTTGAAGAGTTCGGAACCTGCTATGCCCGGAATGAAAATGATAGGCTTTTTGCCTGTGTTTCTTTCGTGAATTTCATCGCCTAAAATATAATCTTTTAAAGAACCGATTAGTTCTTCGCTGTTCATTTTGTTTGCTGCAAAATATTTGTCTGAGTTTTCTTCAAAAAGTCTCTTTGAGAAAGCGTAATCTCTATTTCTCATTTTTGAGAAATCTGTGACTGAGACAAGTCTTGTATTTTCTGCGAGATTGTCGGTAACATTTTTGTAGCTGTTTGCATTTCTGAAATAGAAGTGGTCTCTTTGTGTGTAAGGTCCATTTTTTGTGATAGGTCCGATGTTCGGATATGTGCTTGTGAAAAGAACGATGTCTTTTTTATCTGCAAATCCAAGTCCGTTTGCTATTTCGAGTGCTGCTGTCGGGTTTGAAAAACCGAAAGGTCTGATATATCTGAATGCATTTTCAATTCTTTTCAAATCCTTTGATTTTCTTGCATAAGTTGTTGAATTGCCGTTAAAAGCAATAAGTGTGATTGAGATGTCTCCAGTTTCGATGAGTTCGTTGGAGAGTGTAACCACTTGATTTTTAATTTCATCGAGAGCATTTTGGCTTGTGTACATGCTTCTGTCAACTAAAAATACAACTTCTTTTGCGCTGTTGTCTTCCGGAATCGGGTCCGGAACGATTGTGTCGTCCGTTGGAACATTTGTTGTGTCTCTTACAGCGTCCGGTAAATCATTTTGAGCAAAGATTGCTCCTGTGTTAAAAATGAGTCCGAGAACCATAAAGAGCGCCAACATAATTGATGTTTGTCTTGTCTTCATAAAATCCTCCTTAAATTAAGATTAAATTAATAATCTTTTTCGTTAGCAATTATATTATATCATATTTTACATTAAAATGGGATATAAAAATAAAAAAAATAAAGAAAAATAAAAAATTATTGGTAAATAAATATTTTTTTTACAATTTATAATGATGAAGTATCAACTGTCAGCCGAATGAGAAAATTGATTAATTGTAGAAATATGCAGAGAATTTTTAATAATTATTTGTTTTGCAGGCATTTATAGTAATATTTTATAAAAAATTACAGTTTATTAATATATTTGTCGTAGCGTAAATTTAAATTCTTAAATTTCAAAATCGATTTATCAAATTAAATCGACTCAATTGGAATTGATTTTCATTATAAAAAGCGCTGAAATTTTTTTGATGGAAAATATAATTTAATAAATGCTTTTAAACGCTTTCTATAAATTCATAAAAATATCTGTGAGTTTTTTGCCAATAGATATTCTCGCACAAAAAAAACACCCAATCATAAGATCGAGTGTTTTAAAAACTATCTGACTTCTCTTCCGTTCAAGAAGTCGCACATCATTTCAAAATTGTGGCGATCGGAGAGCATGCCCATGTGGTCGCCGTTCACAACTCTGAATTTCTCCCTTATTTCCGGAGGCATTTCGTCGAATGTCATACCCATCATTGCGGAGTAGAGCGGAACAACGCCGTCACCTTCAGGAGTCATAATATTTTCAACTCTTTCCATCGATTCGCCCTCTTCGCCCATGAAATATCCGGAGACGACTGTCGGGCGGTTGTTTCCGGCAAAGAACATCGAGTTTGGACGGTACATAAGCATGACGTTGCCGTCTCTTTCGCCGTTTTCTCTAAACATCGAAACGACGTCCAGGAATTTTTGGTATCTGTCGCCCTTTGCGGCACGTGTCAATGCGAGGTCTTCGGTTTCAAGATCCAAAGATTTGCTGATATTGTTTTCGCTCAAATATTGAACCAATTCTTCATAAGTCTTATTCTTTCCTCTGATTGCACGGAGAAATTCCTTTTGATTTTTTTCATCGAGTCCAACATATTGCATATGATATTTTTCGAGCATTTTCTTTGCAGGGAAGAGCTCAACCATTGACGTAAAGCTCGAAACAACCTTCGGGTCGAATCCGGTGAAGGCTTTTATTGCACCGTCAACAAATTCATTTACAAGAATTGAGTTTGCAACATAATGGTGCGTTGTCGGCGCGCCTTCATAAGGAGTGCCGAACGAGAGATATTTGTCGACTCTTTCGTCGTTGTCCTTCAAATAAAGAGCGGAGATTATGCCGCCCATGCTGTGAGCGATTATATCAACTTGAACTTTTCCGCCGTCCGTAATCTCATCTAAGAAATTGCCGAGCTTTTCAGCGGATTCTACATTCGATTTTCTCCAGTCATATGAGAAGAGATAAACCGGTCTGTCCGGGAAATTCTTCATAAGATTTCCAAGAAGCGGAGTGTATTGCGAGAATGGTCCGGTGTGTCTTTCGATTAAAGGCACATTTCTCAAATCGCCCTGTTGCAGCGCATAGAGAGTGTCGTTTGTGTCAAGGCTCAAATCTTCCGTGACTTTTTTCGGATCATATCCGATCGGCGGATAAATCAACTTCATATTCTTTTCGTTGTGTCTTCCAAGCATGCCAGTCGCTTTTTCGGTGTCGCTCACGAAACCCGGCTCGATGTTAAAAAGCTCGGAGCCTGCAATTCCCGGCACAAAAACTATAGGTTTTTTGTCGGTATTTATTTCGTGAACTTCGTCGCCTAAAATAAACTCCTTCATTGAATCTACGAGTTCGATTTCGTTCATCTTTTCGGATTCAAAATATCTGTCCGAATTTTCTTCGAAAACTCTTTTTGCAAATCCGTAATCCCTATTTTTTAGAGCGGATAAATTTGAAACCGTGATAAGTCTCGTGTTTTCTGCGAGACTGTTGAAAGCTTTTTTGTAGCTGTTTCCATTTCTAAAATAGAAATGGTCCTTTAGCGCATACGGACCGTCATTTGTGACTGAGCCGATGTTCGGATAAATGCTTGTGAAAAGAACTATGTCCTTCGTTTCGGCAAATTCAATACTATTTGCGATTTCTAGTGCTAAAGTAGGGTTTGAAAAGCCGAACGGTGTGATATATCTGAAAGCATTTTCAATTTTTTCCACATCATTCGTCTTCTTTGCGAGAGTGTTTGCATTGCCGTTAAATGTAATGAGCGTGATTGAAACGTCACCCGATTTAATGAGTTCGCTCGAAAGGGCGGTCACTTGATTTTTAACATCTGCGAGAGTTTTGCTGTACATACTCCTGTCAATTAAAAATACAACTTCTTTTGCGTTCGTCGGAACGTCCGTCGTGTCTATTATGGCGTCCGGTAAATCATTTTGAGCGAGTATTGCACCTGCGTTCAAAATTAGACCGAGAACCATAAAGACTGCCAATAAAATTGTGGTTTTTCTTGTCTTCATAAAATCCTCCTTTAAATTGATAAAAATTAAAATTTTATCATTACATTATTCATTATACCATATTACTGCGAAAATTATTCATAAATTTATGAAAATTTACAAAAATCTAAAAGAATTAATAAATAAAAATGTTTTTGACAATTTTACGCTTCGTAATATCGTCAATATGTATTGGAAAAATTTTTGAAAAAATAAACATTTCGGTTATATAAACGTATTGAAAGAGAAGATATTAAGTTTTTGAAATATTTAGAGAATCTACGAATAGATTAAAAAAAATCTTTGAATAAACCGCTCTGATTCATACAAAGATTTCTATAAAACTATTTTCTTTTCGGTTTTTTAATATTCATTCCAAAAACCATTCCAAACATCATTCCAATACCTATGCCGACCGCCATTTCATCTGCGACAACAGAGCCAAGAGCTGCACCCAAGCACATACCGATTGACATACCCTCCGACATATAGTTATCGTCGTCTTTTTCATGCTTTTCGTCGTGTTTTTTTGCGGAGCTAATCGCAACATAAGCCGCACCCGCGATGAGCACAAGCGGTATAATGATCTTCGACATATCTTCTAAAAAATCCATAAAACCTCCAAGACTATTTGTAACTAGTAAAATTTTCTCTTTCTAAATCGTAGAAGACTGTGGATTGCAGCTCGCCCCTTTGGTCCTTCCACGAATCATATTGGATTTCTCTTACTTTAAACCCAAGTTTTTCGTATACATGTTGCGCACGTTCGTTTTTGAGATTCGTTGTGAGAAAAATAAGATTTGCGCCCATACTGAAAAGCTCCTCGATAAAAAGGCTCAAAACAACTTGCCCTATGCCACGCTCCTGATAATCGCTTTCGCAAATTTTTATTCCGATTTCGCATTTTTTATCGTCCGACATCTCGTAATTCATCTCGCCGATCGGAATATCCTTGTACTCGATAATGAGTGTTCGTTTTTTGTCCGTATAATTTTCGATTTGCTTTCGGATTCTCTCAGCATTTGTGTGAACACCGTCGGGAAAACCTGCATGTGCCATAACACTTCCGTCGTTCCACCACGTTTCGAGTTGTTTTGCATCGGATTCGATAGCATTTCGAATCAAAATATCTTTATAATTTATATTCATCTATTTATTTCCTTTCATTTTAAATTTCAATATCAAGAATTTCACAAATATTTTTGTATGCGATTTTTTCCATCTCGTCAGCACTGAAATTCATCTCGTCCAAAATATCACAGTATCTGTTGTAGACGTCTTCAGCTTTTGTCTTGTAAACTTGCGGGAAATCCGTTCCGAAAATGAGCCTGTCGGCACCAAAATTTTTAAGAATACGCTCCGTCATACCGGCACCGTAAATCTCGTAGAGCTTAGGGAGAATATATGAAATGTCCGCAAAAGTAGTCCCGCTTAGCGCATCCTGCCACTTCATACCGCCGAGATGCGACGTGATAAAAGTGACGTCCGGAAAAACTTGAATCATTTTATTGATTCTGTCCGGGGCGCAGTCGTCGTGAAAACCGACCATCGTCGGATTTGAATGCACCATGACGGGAATTTCAAGAGCCGCCGCCTTTCGAAGGATAGGAACCATTCTGAGATCGTCAAACGGAATATTGAGGTTGTTCGGGTGAATTTTAAGTCCCGAAAGACCGTCTTTTTTTATTGCATCCTCGAGCTGTTCGACCGCAACGTCGAGCATATAAGCCCCGACATTTTGAACATCGGCAAATGCGAGAAAAAGTCCGTCCGAATTTTTTACGACATCGCCGAGCCAATTGTTGTTCTTTGTTGTCTCCTGATACATGAACGGATCATTCGTCGGTTGCAAAATAAACTTCTTCACATTATATTTTTTCGCAATCTCAATAAAATATTCCTTTTTTGAATAAGTCCACTCGCATCCCGGGTCACCTTCGAAATACTCTCTGAACTCGTCTGTCACCAAATGCGCATGCGCATCGACTTTCGGAATCTCTCTCCACTTCATAAAATCACCTCTTATTAATATTATAACATAAATGAGTGAAGGTGGGGGAGTGCGAAAAATATTTGGGAGAAATTATTAATTGTATTTGTTAATGTACGCGACGTAGCGGGACGGCACTGTGTGTCCTCCCGCCCAATTTTGTGTATATGGAATATGTATCATCACCAACAACGCTGTGTCAAAAAAATATAGAATCCAAAACTCCAAACAAATTTTTACATCAAACATCATTTTGTGTTTTCAAAAATTTTCTCCATTCATTATCCATCTTGGCGGCGATACACCTTTTTATCTCATCTCACGACGAAATCAAAGATTTCTGTTCGATGGATAAAAAAACTGGTCGCCGTTACGGGTGGCGTGTGCAAGTTGATACGATTGTATATGCATCTATACGCGTTGTAGCGGGACGGCATACGTTGTGACGTAAGGAACAACGATGTCCTCCCGCCCAATTTTGTGTATATGGAATAGTATCATCACCAACAACGCTGAGCTAATAAAATACAGTAACAAAAACCCCCCAAACCAATTTTCGCAATGCGTGTTTTCAAAAATTTGTTCCATTCATTATCTCTATCTGCGGCAATTCAACTTTTTACGCGTTCGGCGTGACAATTCAGATTCTATTAAACATCATAATCAAAATGCTCAATCAATTTTTTTCCTGCGACATCGTCTTCAACAAGAAAATCCATTTCCGTCATTCCGTTTGACTTCGCAATGATTGACGTCGGGAATGAAACAACCTGCTGATTAAAGATGCTGATGTTGTTGTTTACAATTCTCTTTGCTGCGGCGAGCTGTTCATTTTCGTCGTCGATTTGATCCTGGAGATTCAAAAATTGCTCTGAAGATTTGAGCTCCGGATAGGACTCCGCCAAAGCGTAAATTCTCTCGATGGCTTCGTTTTGGTTCTTAATTGCTTGATTCGACTCCGAGATGCTTCCGGATTGTCTTAGTTTAATAATATTTGCGAAAGTTTCCGCTTCGTGCTTTGCATATGACTTTGCAACCTTTATCATTTCGGAAATCGTGTCGTATCTTTTTGTGAGTGCGATGTCCACATTTCTCTTCGATTCATCAATGACGACTCTGTATCTTTTCAGTCTGTTCGATGCGCTGATATACCAAATCAAAACAATTGCAATCAGCGGCAGTAAAATATAAATAAATAAATTTTCCATATAATCTCCTTTAGAATTTTTCTCCGATAATATCTATCAATGCATAAAAATCTGCGAGTTTCGTCCGCACTTTTTCATACTCTCCGGCGAGTGAAAGATTGTCGACAAAATCTTTTGTGTGCGGAGCCGCAAACAGAAAATGCTTCGATTCAAATGCAACTGTAATATATTTTTCGTTCATATAAATCGCAACATCCATATTTTTCTTCATATTATTTAAAAGCTCTATGATATTTGCATCGAGAATCAACCGCGTATAAAAATCGTCGGTCGAAAAGATTGAATAGGAATTGTTGAACTCAATCGACTCCGTCTGAATTTCGTTTTCGTCTTTTCTTTTGTTGCCGTAGGGCCAGTGATTTTTGCCGAAAATTCCTTTTTTATAAACCGGAACAACTCTGATGTGGCCGCTTATATTTGTCTCGAACTTTGCGCATAGAACCTACCCCGTGAAATTGGTGTGCCGGACTTCGTGGTCGTCTTTGTCGGTTGTGTAGTGGTAAGACTCAAGATTGCAAAACTCCGTTCGATAATCATCGCCGAATATTATGTGACAATTCGAATAATATTTTTCGGAGTCACGCACCAAATTGCTCAGAATTTTCAAATCTATTCTGCCGAAATAGTCCACCTCGGTGTCGGGAAGAATTTTCGTTAAGACCGGTTTCAAAAAATGCTCCACATACAAATCGGCGATATCTGTTCTGCTTTTCTTTATATACTTCGAGCAGAACTGCCATATGAAAAAAATCGGTATTATGGCATATTCCTTGAAAAATAAAAATGCAACAATTGAAATAAATACTCCGATGGCTCCGATGCAAAACGGCTCCGTCACCTTGCTCTTCAAACTTGTTCGCACTCGCTCGAGCCGGCTCTTGCTATCGGGAGCGTTTTCCAGCACTTCAATTTTTTTTGAAACTTCCGGGTCCAAAAACCTTTCTCTATACTTCTTTCTCAAATAGCTGACGTTTCCTTTCCATAATTCTCTAATATAAATTTACCCGCTAATCCATTGCAATCATCGAAAAGCCGGGAAATTTTACACGGAATTTACATTGCCTTGAAATTTTTATTTAAGGCGTTTTAGAAGGGGATATTTTAATGAATGAGACGGAGCGGGACGGTTCTTCGAACCCCCCCGCCTAATTTTGTGTAGGGAATATGTATCAATATAAACAACGCTGTGTACATAAAATATCTCGCCCAACCCCCACCGCAAATAAAAAGACGGGCGTTTCCACACTCGTCTCTTTGCTTTCCAAACAATTATCTCTCCACTTTCAAAAAATCTTCCTTTGTTATTCTATACATTAGCATTTTTATTTTCTCTCCCGTGAAAGAGTCTGTTTCGATTGTGTCGGAATTAGCTTCGTGTCTATATCCGATTTGCTCCAATATTTTTTGGCTATATTTATTGCGCTCAAAACATCCTGCGGTGATTGCCTCAAATGCATAATTTTCGAAAATGTACTCAAGGGCAAGGAGCATTCCGTTTTTGCCGTAGCCCATATTTCTATACTCAGGAAAAATCCAAACTGCAAGGTCCGGGTCAATCTCGTCGGGGCTTAGTCTTAACACACCGACTTTTTCATTTGTTTTTATGTCGCGCACGGTCACCCAAAATTTAAATCTCTCAATGGCGATTTTAGAAAACTCCGAAAGGCTGTCGTCAAATTTGTAGTTGTAGCCTTTTTGAGTGTCGTGGTCTTGCCAACATCTGTAAAAATCCGGCGCATCGTCCGGCGTGTACGGCACAAGAGCAATTGTGTCATTTTTTATTAGATACATCTTTTCTCCTTCAATTCTTTTTTATAACTATAACTCCGGAGCAAAAAGAGATTTTTTGAAATTCCAAACTCGGAAAAGCTCTTTTCATTTTGTCAATTATAAAATATATTTCGTCGTAATCCCAAGAGTCGTGAAAATCAGTTTTGCATTTTTCAAGTTCATTTTCATTTTCAAACATAACGTCGCCGATAATAATTTTGCCGCCGTCATTTAATCGCAGAACGAGCTTATTTAAAAAATTTATTTTTGCATCGTCATCGAGATGGTGCAGGGAATAGGTTGCGACGATAAAGTCGTATTGTTCTTTTTCCAATTCTTTATTTAAGCCATGTGAAAAATCTCCTACAAAAAGTTTAGCATTCGGCATTTTTTCTTTTGCAATTTTAACCATTGTTCCCGAAAAGTCTTGACCGTAGATTGTGCAGCCATTTTCGTAGAGCTTTTTTGTGAGAACTCCGGTACCAAATCCAATGTCGAGAACAGTCGGTTTATTTTTTTCTGAAACAATCGCGAGAATTTTCGAAAGAACACTTTTGTATCCGGCAAACGGATATGAATTTTCATTGTTTGAAATTTCGACATCGATGTCGTATTCATCTGCCCACATGTCGAATCCTTTTTTATCAAGCATATTTTCTCCTTTTTATAAGATATATTTTTCTTTTTTCTCTTGCGGCGATACGGTTTTCTCCGCACCCAATGACGAAATCAAAGATTTCTGTTTCGTGCGTCGGAAAAACTGGTCGCCGTTACGTTCTGTGTACACAACACCAAACAATCAATAAGAATCTTACAACCCCCGCCGTATTTGCAAGGAATTTTCGATGAGAAACGGTTAGATGAAAGATTTTAGGAGCGAGACGTACAATACATCTATAGCCATAAGATATTTCATCCAAACTCAACCATAACCTAAATTTACGATGATATTTTGATGAGATGCGACGTAAACTCAGTTTTTGATTGCGCAGGTGTGCTCATTTGCACTCCGAGCAATCAAATAATTGAAGTTTGCAAGCAGATCGCAAAATAGCGCGCAAATTACTGCAAATTAGACAGTAAGTATCTTTCTTTTCCAACCGTCTTCTTCCCATATTCAATCGCCCCTACCGGACATTTCGAAATGCAGGCGCAGCAATGTGTGCAGTCGCCGTTCCATACCGGGTGACCGTCTTTGTAGGAGATGTTATTTAATACACACACTTGCGCGCAAAAGCCGCACTTGATACATTTGTCGGTGTAGTAAAATTTTTTGTCCTTTGTGATAAATTTGAAGAAAAAGCTGTTCACTAGACCGGACTCAACTTTTCCAATCAAGTTCACCTGTTTTTCAGGAATTTCTTTTCCGCTTTTAATATATTCGCCCGCCTTTAAGATTTCGGCTTTTGCCGCTTCGACAATTTTTCGATTGGTTTCGTTGGAATCCAATTCAAAAAGCATCAGATAATTTTCGGGCATTTTTATCCCGTAGAGACCCTTGAAGTTGAGTCCAAGTTTTTCGGTGTTCGCCTTTATATATTTTATGGCATTTCCGAACGAGTCGCCGTAGTTCATGACGACATAGATGTCGCGTGTTCCCTTAAATTCGCATTTTTGCAAATACTCCGACAAAAATCTCGGCACGCGCCAGCTGTATGTCGGGCAAACGAGTACAAAAGGTTTTTCAGATTCAAAAGTTTGTTTTTCACGATTTTTGATGAAGTGAAAGAGGTCGACCGCATCGTCCACCAAAATTTTTCTTAAATTATTCGCAATATATTCGCTGTTTTCGGTTCCTGAAAAATATAAAATCATAATGAACTCCTTAAATTTATTCTTTTATATTATATACCCATTTTTTGAAAGTGAACGTTGACTGTGAGTGCCACGAGTCGCTAAAGAATGCGCATTCACATTGACTTTTTCACTGTTATCTGTCATACTATATTCAGATAATAAATTTTGGGTGGTATGAGGGGTATATTGAACATATTTTTAAAAATCAGTATTGTAATTTTATTCGGTGTCATTGCTGCAAAGATAGCTCGGCACTCAGCGAATCGAACTTGCCGATGTTCGGCGGTTTTTTAAGAACGGTTCTCGAAAACAACAGACCGTTCAACAAAGTCGTCTTCTCGGTTGTGAAAGACGAAGAGGTTCTAAATGACGCAATCGCCGCAGTCGAAGACATACTCGGCGACATGAGTAAACCGGGAGTCGGGCTGATGTTTGTGATGCCGGTTGACAGAGTAGTGGGCTGGACAAAATAAATATGTAAAAAAATAAGCTCTCACGCGGTGTGGGAGCTTTTTGTGTGCAAAACTATTTTCCAAAATTTACTTCGAACAGTTCTTCAATGCTGTCGTAGTTGTCGTTGTAGATTGTCTTTAATTCATTATTAAATTCGCCGTTTGAGTCGATTGCAATTTCCTTTTTCATCGGGTCGAGCTCGTATTTAAATGCGAAAATATTTTTCAGGTAATTTATATCAAAGTAAAGAGCGCCGTCAATAATTTTGGCTTCGCCCGGATAATGTTTTTTGTATTGAACTTTCGAAAAATCTTCGCCGGACAACACGGCATAATAACTAATATTGTAAATCTGATTGTAAGTCATATAAAAATCCTGCGATTCAGGAAATGCCCCGTAGAGAATTTCGTCGCCGCTGATTTTCTTTGTATAGTCCGTGATGAAGTCCAGCGCCTTGTCCGCCTTGTATTTGCCTTCTTTCCAAAACTTTACATATGCTTTGTTGAGCTCGTCAATATTAAAAAGCCTTCCGTCGGGTGAGTGCACCGTTCCATACTCATTGCCGTCAATCGTGATTTTGTAATCACCTTCCGGATTCATTTCTTCTTTAACCTCTTCCGGCTCTTTTTCATCTTTTTGTTCGTCCATATCTTTTTTATCTTCATTTTCGGCGACGTCATTTTTTTGTTCATCGGTTGCCGCCGTGTCTTCTACTTTGTTTTCGTTAGTTTTTTCGTAGCCCGGGTTTTTGCATGATACAAAAAGCAGCGAAAAAACAATCAGTATTATAATAGATTTTTTCATATAGACCTCCTAATCGATTCGGTTAAAACTTTTGCCAAGCAAATTTTCGAGCATATTTTTATTCTTATTTGCCATAGCGCCGGAGAACGGAACTTCGTAAAGCAACTTCTTGCCGAGGTGAAATAATGTAATTATAGCTTTTCTTGATTTTAAATCAACATTAAATTCACCGACTTCATTCCATGGCATTAGCTCGAAATTACCTTTCAAAGTATTTGATATCTCCTTTTCATTTATACCCTTTTCGTTGAAATATAAAATAAAAGACCTCGCACTGTCCATGGTGTAATACAATTTGCTTAAAATGGGCTTGAACAAACAGGTCTTGACGTCGTTATTTTTTAGCGCAAACAGATAATTTTCATCGTCATTAAAATTGTCCTTGACCTTTTCGGCGACTTCGTTTGCAGTGTTCATTAATAAACCCATAATAATCCTCCTTATTTAAAAATAAAAACTTCCGTTATATCTCTCCCCAGAACCTTGCAAATCTTGTAGGCGGTCTCGAGGGTCGGGCTGATTGTGCCGGCTTCATAAGCCATGATGGACCTGCGCTTCAAATCCACCGCTTGAGCGAGTTTGTGCTGAGAAAGTCCGAGCTCTTTTCGAAATTCAGCAATTCTGTTTTCAATCACAACATCCATATCAACAACCCCTTCAAATAAATTTATTTTGCATCTCTTAATTTTAATCTTTCTATAAAAATCTCATTCACAAATACACTCAAAAGCGCATACAATTTAAATATTGTATAACTCAAATTCTCCGTTGTATCAACGCCCACAATTCCGGACTGAAGCATTCCGAGTGCGATTATAATGAAACCCGAAACCAAAGAAGCCAAGACAAATGAAGAAACGGTGTGTTTAAGCTTTTTGTTTTTTAAAAGCTCGATTAAAATAAAAACCAAAACGAAAATTCCCACAACGATCGGCAGATAACTCGGCACTTCCACAAAAAACATAAGCACAAGTAAAATATAATAAAAAAATGCAGCAGCGTAAAACATATTTCACCTTCATTAAAAATTCATTCATCAAATGTTACATTTATAGTACATGCGATGTTACATTTATAGTACCATAAGTGAAATCCGGTGTCAATAGTTTTAATAAAAAAGCGACTTAAAAATTTTAAGCCACTTTAGATTTTGTTCATTATTAAAAACAAACGCAATTTTTAGATTTTATTCATTAAAAACAAATGCAATTTTTAAAATTTTAAGAAATCGAGTTTATAATAAAAGCACGAATTGAAACGAAATTGTTGCGGGTGGGGCATTATGCGCCACCCGATTTTTAGTTAACTGCATTTTTACTTACTCAACTTTACTAAGCTCAATTCTATTTCAGAAAATTTCCATTTTGAAAATAATTCAAATTAGCATTTATTTTCTATATTCATACTCTTCAAAATTCTTTTTCATCAGGCGTTTCCACTCATCCAGCACATCCGCCAAGCCTGATATATCCATCTCTTCTTCAAGTACAAGGTTTTCTTTGCCTTCTTTGATTACAGTTATGAATTTTTTTTGAATCTCCTTGGTTCTCTCTAGAAGAGCATCTTCTCCAAGTAGTTCAAACATAGCTATCGAGTCAAGTATGGCTGCTCTGAATAGTGTATTCATAGACTCTCTGAGCTCCAACCGGGTAATTTCTTTTTTTGAAAAACTATTTATATCTTCTTTAAGCGAGTTAAGATTTTTTATTGATGAAAACAAAATTTCTTTCAAGTCCAATTTTTTTGCGGATATTTTTTCAATATGTGCAAGATGAGTCTCTTCATCAAGCCGCTCCTTTAGCTCCTCGGCGGTCCAAGTGAATCTGTCAGGCTCATCGCTTTCTTCATATTTATTGTTTATAAAATTAAAAAACTCGTTTTTATACTCAAGAAAGATAATCGCATGCTTATTGCCTTTAGAAATATTGACACCAAGCATATAGTTTTCGTCCGATTCTTTCAGTATTTTAAGCACATCATCTTTAATGTGCTTCTCTTCAACAAACTCGCAGCCAATGCTATTTAAGTAGATATCAAATATTTCCTTTGACTGCAGCATAGGACCTACTAAGTAAGTGCATCCATCTTTAAGTAAGATATAAGGCAAGTTAATCGCCTTTGCAATCATGTAATCTTCAGTGTCAATGCCTTTTAAATACAAAAGATTTGCAATGGATGCGTAAGAGCAGGACGAATTAAAGTGCATGTATTTCATAATGTCTCCTTTTCTAATTAATCCAAATACTTCAGTATTTCTTTCCACTCATTCACTAAATCATCGAGTCTATATCTCGCATTTGCGGGACTTGTCGATGGCAGCTTCACGCCTTCGAGTCCTAGATTCTTCTCGTGATACTTTTTATAATATTTATACGAAGTGCCTCCATTTAGAAATACTTCTTTAATATCTGCGCTTTCAATAATTTTGCTTAAATCCGATGCCACTACATTTTTTATGCTTGCATCGCTCGAGCCGATTATATCGCATTGATAGATGGAGTCATAGAGCGCAATTTTGTGCCTCGCTAAAAAGTCTTTGCGCTCATCAATATCATCACTTAACTCTTCTTTAAACAGAACTTCCATAACGCGCCAAAATCTGTTTTGCGGATGACCGTAAAAGAAGCCGTATTCACGAGTCTTGACTGATGGAAATGAGCCAAGAATCAAAATTTTTGAATCCTTTGTAAAGCATGGTTCAAGCGGATGAATTATGGTTTTGTAATTGTCTTTTTTATGCAAAAAATCACATCCAATTCTAATATATATAATTTATTAATATGTTTTAAATTATCAGCGAACCAAATTCACAATAACTAGTTCCGGTCTATTAAAAATCCTCGGCACCCTCGTCGACTCTCGGGCAAGACCGCGGCTCACAATCATCTGTCCGTTCGGGAAGTCGTATTTGCCGCCGGCGTATTTCGGGAGCCAACCTTCATCGGGAGCGTACACACCGTTTAGAAAAAGCGGAAGTCTCCATTGACCGCCGTGCGCATGACCGCAAAGCACGAGATCGAAGCCGTATTTTAGATAGCTCTCAATATAAGAAGGGCGGTGGGCGAGAAGGATTCTAAATAAGTTGTCGTCTTTTTCTCTTTGAATTTTGTCAAGCTCCGAATAAAAATCGCCGCTTTTTCCGGTGAAGCGCTCCTTGTCGGGGTCGTTAATTCCGCTCAAGCTGATTTTTTGATTTCCAATCTCGACGTTCACACTTTCTCCGTCAAGCACAGAAATATTGTTTCTTTTTAGCCAAGAAATCATTTCGTCGGATTGGCGGCTCCAATATTCATGGTTTCCGGTCACATAGTAGCACGGATATTTAGGTGCAACTGCTTTTAGAAATATTTTTGTGTTTGTGTCGGGAATAATGTCATCAAAAATATCTCCGCCCAAAAGAATTATGTCCGGTTTTTCTTTGTTCACCGCATCGATGAGCGTCTTTTGATTTTCGCCGTATTTGCAGGAGTGCAGATCCGTAACGAGTGCAATGCGAACGGGGGAGTCGATTTTATCAGATTCAATTTTATATCTCACAATTTTCAGCCGCACGTCAAATGCGGATAGCACGAGGACTAATAAGATGAGAAGGGCGGCGATTAATTTGTATTTTTTCTTTATTTTCATATATTGCTCCGATTCTATTTCAGAATATTTCCATAGTGGAACTATTTCTAAATAGATTATATCAAAAAAATACAAGCAATTCTATTTCAGAATATTTCGACAACGGAACTATTTCTAAATAGGATTGCTTGCAATTAAAACAGCGTTAATAAATATCCGTCAATTGCGGCAATGGCGGTATACATAATTGTTGCTCTAAGGAAAGAGTCGATGTGTTTTCGCGGGTTTTGATAGAGTTCCTTTTGGGGAATTTTTGAGAATCGGATTCGCTTTGCATTTCTCCACCAAATAAGGTCTATAAAAACTAGGTCGAATATGTTTAACGCTTGCCCGAGTATGAAAATGTTTAAAAAGTTGTGTGCGAAAATTCTGCCGCGAATGAAAAAGCCCATTATAAAGAAGAGCACCAGAAAGAGCACGAGGTTTGAAAAAAACGTGACGTATACGTTTCGCTCTTTGAATTTTCCGTTGTATTCGTCGATTTCTCTTATTCGTTTTTGCACTTCGTTCGGATATGAATAGTAGCTCCTCAAATTCTTTTCGTCAGTGCCGGTGCCGAGATAGCACAGTATAAAAAACAATGTACATAAAATTATTATTTCTAAATATAGCATCGTAGTTTGCTCCTTTTTTATAATTATAACACAAGCTGAGATTTTGTTTTAAAATTTTTGCACAAAAAAAGCACCTATGAATATAGATGCTTAGTTTATTTCTCTATCCATTATACATAAACGTGCATTATGGCCCTACATCAACATGCTCCAAATCTTTTTCTAAAATCCATCCGCAAATTTTGTAATCACCTTCGCACGCGGTTTCAACAAAGTACCAAATGTTTCCTTGCTCGTCGCCCCGATTTAGAAACAATACCAATCGCATTTGTATTTTTAATCCATCTTTGAGGGGATGAGGTAAATGCATTTGTTCCCGCTTCCTTTCTAAAGGAGTCGAATTCGACCCCTTTAAAATTAGGATTGTGAATAGTTTCCCAGAGACCAAGGAATTCAATTGTATCTCGTACTCTTAACTAATTTTTAACAACGTCTTTAGGTTTATGCACATTTTTATATCTTGCAATATCCGTTAGACTTATATAATCATTTTTAAAGTCTTCAGTATAAATTTGAATAGCAAAACCTTTTGCTTAAATCGTATCTTTTTTTACCTTAGACATGTATATTCCTCCTTTATGCTGATGCACTGTTTACAATATTTATTTTTGTAAAACTCTCCTAAACAGCACACCAACTATTTATTTTTTAGTTTTAAACTTTGGTAGAAGTCTTGAACTCTTTGTATTTACATAACTATTTGCCTATATCACTATTATGACACAAAATCCCTCTAACGTAAAGCTTATGACAAAAAAGGGGTTATTGTTATGTAAATTAAAAGAAAGCGATTGCGCACTTCCTTTGCTACTTCCTTCTTGTCTTCTTTTTTCTGTGTCAGCCTTGTTTTCTTTCTTTTCGCTTGGCTTGTATGGCTTTTCCGACTGCAGATTTTTTGCCGCAGGCTGCCAATGAGAAAATCATTGTCAATGCTAATAATATTGCTAATCTTTTTGTCTTTTCCTTGGCTATAAGCTCTCATCCTTTTTTAATAATCTCTAATCCTTGGGTATGAGCGAGTCAATTATTTTATACATATTTACCGAATACCCATTCTAATAGATCAGGCTATCCCAATTCAAGAGACCTTCCGCATCTATAACTTCATCCGGCAAAACCAGGCTGCCGTTTTTTTGGCTAATGCTTGGCGTAAATTCCAAGACATCGTCCCTGTACCTGATAGTAATCTTTGCATTTGGAGCGATCTCGCTAGTATTTTGGCAGATAAAGGTTGGTCCTGCACAAGCAGTTTCGTCCATATAATTATTTTCCACCTCTCGCAATTATGAGATTAAAAAATGGTGTTGAGAATCTTACGGCCCTCGCAAATTTGGAGTGATGTAAAAGTCTAGAGAAGATAAGTCTCAAGGAGAATGTGGGTCGAAAAATGTCGAGGTCCCCCTGTGGGATTGTGACATTTTTAATATAGCTCACGCAAATCTTGGCCAAGCTAACAAAATTTTTTGCCCAATCAAAAAGCAACCATAATTATTTGGTTGCTTTCTTATATTTTTATACATACAATATACTAGAAATTTTTTTCTATTTTAACCACAAATTCTATATTTCTAAATATTCTAAAATCTTTACAAGATCATCTTTACTAATGTAGCTGATTTTATTTTCAATCTTAAAATCTGTCATATCAATAACCATGTCGTCGATTCTCATTTCCTTCATATCGTTATTGATGACGACTTTTTTGTCAGCCTTTGTAATCTCAGTGGTCTTTGTATCCCTGATCCAATTAACTTCTGCGCCTAGACCTTCCAGGGCCTTTCTCAGATAATAGGTGTCAGTGGTTTTTTCATAGACCTTTAGCTTATCGTTTTCTTTTGCATCTTTATTTTCATCTGTCATTTGGTCTTGGATTTTTCCTTCCTTTAGAATTGCAATTTTTTCAGGGGCTGCGATTGGCGGTATGCTCCTGGTTGCAATTGTGTAGAGAGCTAGGATTTCATTTGGCAAAAAGTCCTTCACGTCTTCTCCTGCAAAGTTCTTTGCTTTTATTTCTTCGCCTAGATTTAAATCCAATCTATTTGCTATGCCGTGACCGGCCTTATCAAAATAATCCACGTCCATGGAAAATTCTGCTCCGTCCACATTTACCCCGATGACGTCCGGTTTCATCCTTGCTGGGATCGAAAGCATCATTGGCGTGTCGGCCCTATAAAAATATTGGATCTTTTCGCCTTTTTTGAACTTGTAATCCTCGACAAATTCGCCGGTTTTTAGGTCTACCACTTTTGTCTTTACATATAAAAACATTTCCTTTTCGCCCATATCGTCCTTGTCCATCTCGTTGTCGACTAAAATTTCTTCATAGTCGCCATCTGGAACATTTGTAACTGTGGCAAATTTCATTTCATATCTTATTGGCTTTTCCTCGATTTCCTTGGCAAATGACAGGCTTGTAAAAAGTATGACACAAGCCAAAGCTATAGATAAAATTCTTTTCATTTCACATCTCCTTTTTTAATAACAAATATAAGTCTACTGCTTTATTTCAGTATAATTATTTTAACACAAAGAGATTTTGTTGTCAATTCTCACGAGAATATCGCGAAATTAACCACAAATTCTAGCTTTTATTTCTAGCATGTGTTAAAATTAAATAACACAATAAACCTAAGGAGTGATAATATGAACATAGGAATTTTAGTTGCAGTTGAATTTGATGCTTTTTACAATATATATGGAGAACCGGTTGAAAGATACAAGCACGGGGGCTTTGAGGTTTTAAAATACCATATCCACGGCAAGGATATTTTCGTCTGCCCATCAAACGCTGGGCAAATTCGTGCGGCCATGGCCATGACCCTCCTTCTGGACTTTTACAAGTGCGAAACCATCATCAACTACGGTGTGGTGGGCGCCCTTAGCAACCAAGAGGTCGAAGAGCTTGCAGTGGTCGAGAGTGTTTGCCACTACGAATGGGACACGACGGAGGCAGGCGGCGGACCCAAGGGTAAATACGAAGCCTTTGATGAAATATTTTTTAAATGCACATCAAGGCTTGTGGACCTGGTCCAAAAAATCGACCCACATTTAAAAAGGGTCAAGCTGGCTTCAGGCGACAAATTTGCAGGCCTTGAAGCAAAGACGGCTCTCCGCGAGGAATGGGGCTGCGACATCGTAGACATGGAAGGGGCAGCCATAGCCATCTCATCAAAACTCTACGGGGCCAACTTCGTCATGATAAAGGCAGTCTCAGACGCCCTAACCGATGGCGAAGCAGAATATGACGACAACTTCGAACGCTCATCCAAGGTCGCAGTTAAAATCATCGACGACCTCATAAGAGAAATTTAATTAATACAAGCGCCTTATAATTTAAGCCTTGATCCTTTGGTCGGGGCTTTTTGCTTGCAAAAAAAATAAAATTCAAATTCAAAAATCATAATCTTTCAAAATTGATCTATAAAAATAATTTGAAACTAGTCTTGCTATCCTATTCATAATTTTTCCTAAAAATCTAAAGAAAAAGAATCCCGTATACCAAAAGAATATTTAGAACTTGACGACATTGCAGATGGTATATTTGTAACAGGTGAAGATAGCTATCCCAACTTAGACATGCCTGAACTAATGACATACTGCAGGAAAAAAAGAATTTCCCCTAGCCAACTAAGCAAAGAAGAAATATCGAAGTTCAATAAGGAATAAAATTAAATTACTCGTATACCAACTATTGTAAAGACACAAAAGCGTCTTTTTTCTTGACTAAAACAGACAAAGAAACAAAAAGCCCACATAAGTGGGCATGTGTGTGAAATAATACTATATTTTATTTTACCAGCGCTTGACAAAGTAGGTCTCTGTCAAGAAATTTCCGTTACCGAGTGAAAAATCATAAGCATAATCAATGTCTGTAGCATCTGATTACGATAGAAGTCTAGAGGCTTGCCGGTCAATAAGCTTTAATTATTATCTCTCTGTTTCAAAAGTCTCTCGTACTCTGCTTCTAATTCTTCTCTTTCTTCTTCGGAAACTTTTCTATCGAAATAGTCGTATTTTTCTATGCTCAAGGTTTTAATAAAATCCTCATAAAAAAGATAGCCGCATATTAAAAGCGGCTAATCCAAATTTTTTATTTTACGAATACATCAGCAAAGCCTGTGTAAGTTGTGCTGCGTAGGCCATCTGTCCATTCAAACTTAATTTCAAGAAGTCTAACTCCTGTAACGTTTAAGTTAACATTAACTGGTAATTGACCGCCAACTACATCAAATGATTGTAAAAGATTGCCATCACCAATAAAATCTACCTTTACTGTAAGTCCTTCTTGGTCAGCGCCTAGTAGACCAGTTAGGCTAGTGTACTTGCCTTCAAGATTGAAGTTAGTATGTCCCTTTTGATAACTATAAGAGTTAAAAAGAATACCGTTGTTATATTCTTTTCCGCCTAAAGAGAACTTTTTCATATATTCATCTTTAGCTATAACTTCAGCCTTTTCTTTGCTAAATGGCTTCATAATCTCAGTTAATGCCTTATTTACTTCACCTGTATTAACCATGCCGTCGCCCAAGAAAGCTGTTTTTGTGTTTTGGTCCCATTGAACTTGTTTGCCCAATGCTTCTCCAACCGCACGGATTGGAAGATATGTTGTGCCGTTATAGATGAACGGCTCAATTTTTTTGCCTGTTGAGTCCACGCCGAACTGAACTTCTCTTCCGTCAACAACAACTTTGATGTTGTCGTATGCAACCTTGATGTTAACAAGTCTTGCCGAAGCAAGAACAACAGTTGAGAGTGCGAAAATGATCGCTAATGCCGAAACGATTTTGAATTTTTTGTTCATAAAAATCCCTCCAAATATAATTTTAAGATTATATCTTATACTTTAATTATAGAATAAATTAGAAAATATTTCAATACATGTTAGCGGTTTAAGTTGATAAAAATAAAATATTTTGTTGCCACTTTGATTATATGATTTCAATAAAAAAAGCATCTAAAAAATAGATGCAAAGTTATTGCTTATTTTTCAATTCTTCAATATTTTTATTCAGTCTGTCCAAAAGCTTGATAATAATAAAATTTTGCTCAATCAATCCTTGCGCATAGCTGAATTTTGCAGTTTTTGAAACCTCATACAGCTTTTTTATGTCCTCTACGTCCAACTCCTCCAATTTGTAGTTATCGACAAATTCAAGAATTTTTTCATCTTCCGTTTTCTTTTCAAATAGTCCCATTAAATTCTCCTTTCAAAATATTTATACCCAAAAAAATCCGTGAGCCGAAACTCACGGATAGATCTAGAACAAGTTATATAGTTGTCCGAGCGGAACTTTGTCCACCGGTTCGCAGGTGATGAAATATATATGAAAAGGGGAGAGAAATTGCAAACAAAAAACGCGGACTTTGCCGCGCTCTATTTAGTTGCTATTTTATTTCCGTCGTCGTAAATTTTCTTCAGTGCTTTCATATCGCCGTCGACAATCACTTTTTCAGGCACACCGAAAACGTTAAGCGCATTTCTCCAAGTTTCCGCTTTGTCTTCATCTTCCTTGTCGGCGAGAGGGATAATAAGACCTGAAAAACTTTCGACGGGAATTTTTCTTTTCGCAAGCACCGCCTGAACTTTTTTCAAATTGTCCATAATATCTTCGAGACTTGGACTTTCCGCATATGATTTAAAATTTGCCACAACAGTGCTCGGCAAATTATCCGCATCGAAGACCTGGTCCAAATTCAAATAAGAGCGATAATACTTTTCGCCGCTCGGGCTGAGCCTGAAATCGAAATCAAACCCGTTTTCATTTGCGATTTCGTCGCTTAGATTATTTAAAAAATCAACATATCTTCTGAAAGTGTTTAGTTCTCTGTCGCCGTATGAATCGTACTTCAAGCGTCCCAAACTGTCAAAAATGAGCACAAACTTCGAGTCGGGACTGTTTTTGTCCTGAAGTCTCACGATATATTTCGCATCTTTAAAATTGTAGAAAGCTCTTTCTTTTTCGAGCTCGAGCTCGGTGTAGTGCGTTTTTAAATAATCGTTTGCCGCCTTGTTTGCAAGGACTCTGCTTATGGGATTGCCGAAAAATGCAACCGCAAAAAACAAAATAATCGCCAAAGCCACGCCTATAGAAGTGTAAATTAAAACTTTTTTCATCTTGAAAATCTCCTTGTACTATATTATAGCACAAAAAATAGCGAAGAAAAAAGAGATAAGCGTGCGCGTATCTCTTTATAAAATATTCAAGCTATTAAATTAACATTACTGAGTTTTCGCTTAATGTGCATTCGAAACTATAAACTTTTTTATCCATACAAATTATTTCACACTTGCTATGGCAATAAAATTCATCTTGGACTTGTTTTTTCTAAAAAACTTTATCATTTCAAATAATTGTCCGCGGTTGGCATCTAAGATCCCATTAGTTAAAATTTTTACCATACCAAAAAATCCTTCGTCCCTAATCATACCGGACCTTGAAAGCAGGGTCAACTTACCAAATATGCATTCAGACTTTTCAAAGCCCGTTTGCTTATAAAAGTTTAGCCAGTCATTTTTTGTGTGGGGGACTGCAGGATTATAAATTACCCTTTGCAATTCTTTAACCAAGTCTGCATCTTCTTTTTCCAGCATAACATTGTGGGTCAAAAGCAAGCCGCCTTTTTTCAAAACCCTATAGTATTCTTTAAGGGCCATTCGCTTTTGACTGTCGCTTAGCATGGTGAGCATGGCCTCGTTAATTACTACATCAAAACTCTCATCTTTAAATGGAAGCTTTGTTGCATCTGCAACCATGACATCAACATATTGAGACAGTTTTTTCCTTGCAATATTTGCCTTGGCAGAAGCTATGGCTTTTTCATTTAAATCAACACCCACATTTTTATTTTTGTATTTTTTTGCAAAGTCCATTATATTGTCAGCTTCATTGCAGGCAACTTCCAAAATTTTTGGCGATTTTGAAAAATCAATTTTACTTATCAACCAATCAGTTGCATCAATTCCGCCTGGACGCAATCTCTTTTTGCCCAATCTCTTGAGTAAGAAATGTCCTGGCTCGCGTTTCACATTTTTTAAAATCATATTTCTGCTTATAATATCACTGCATTTTTATTTGTTAGCTTATGCTAACTACTTTAATTATAAATTAATTTTGTAAATATTGTCAAGGCCAGAGAGATAATTTAATTTTAAAAAAGAAAAAACCAAGGCAAGTGGAAACCTCCACCCCTTGGTTTTTTGTTTACAAAATATTTTGCTTTATCGTTTATTTTTTTGCATCTCATAGTTTTATAAGTAATCTTGACCTACAAAACTTTTTTGACCATTATATATTCATCAGTCCTGTATTCTTCGACAAAGCCATTTTTTAAAAATAAATTTATGGATGGATTGTCAATTGCAATATCATCATAAAGCTCTTTGACTCCCTTTGACTTGGCAGTCTCACAAAGGCTTTTTAAAGCAAAGTCTCCGTATCCCTTGCCCCGATATTTGGCATGGATAAGTATGGAGACCTTATTAATTTTATCTTCCTCATCGTAGCGATAGGACAAGTCCCCAACAAAATTATTATCCTCGTCCTTAATATAGGCATAAAATTTGCTATCGTCAAACATATAGCGATTGTACCACTCTTCCCACTTATCTTTTGGGAAGGGAATCGTGCCACCGTAAGCGTGGTTGTAGGCCATGGTAGCCTCGTCTTCCATCATCTCCTGCCTAAACCACAGGTCTTCCAACTTTGGTCTGTATATTTTCATAATCTTACCTCCAATTATTTTACTAGTATCAGTGCCATTTTGAATTTTGTCACCGCTATTACATTGTGGCGGACGCCCTTAGGGAAAACGATTTGCTCGCCTGCCTTGATCCTGTGAGTCTCATCGCCCACTTCCATGTCGGCTTCGCCTTCCAGGGCAAAGATAAGCGCATCGCCAGGAGCTGTGTGGGAAGTGAGTCCTTCACCTGCGTCAAAGGCCATTAAGACAATCTTGAGATCATCGCGTGAGTATACATCGTAATTTGAAATGCCCCCGTCTAAATAAGTTATTACATCCTTGAGTGAAAAAACCTGTCCCATATTTTCTAATTTTAACATCGTGTCCTCCTTTTTATTATAAGAAATTTCCAGCAAATAAGAATCCTCGTCTGCATAAATCGCATATGAATTTAGGTCGCCAGAAAAAATCGCCTGGTCGGCCGAAAGTTTGTGGTCGCCAATCCTGATGGATCCATCCAAATTTATATAAAGGCTCATATTATCATAAAGCTCCTCACTAATATCGGTCCCCTTGGCCAGGCCAAAGAGGAAAATATTTATGTAGTCCCTCTTTGATAGGCTCAAAGATAAGGTGTGGCCAGCTTTGATGGGCAAGAGCTCCTTATAAGAAAAAATTCCATTTTTATATCTGTCTTTCATATTACATCCCTCATTTTCTTACCCATTTTTGCTAAAATTAAACGGCCTGGCACCTGTTGAGTACAGGTTACAAGCCGTGTAGTAAACGCGGTTATTTTGTCCGGGTTTGTGGGTGCATGTCAGTTTTTCCCTTAGTGTTTTAATTTTTTCTTTTAAATTTTTTGTATCAGGAAACTCCACAATTTCTCCCATAACAATCCTCCTTATTTTTTAATAAAATTTAAGTCTTCGCCGATAATTCATGGTGAAAATTCTCGGTTTCGGCGGCCTACACCGTTTTCTCGAAATCTATTAGCGTCAATGCCATAGTCAGGATAAATAGAAAAAATGCAAAAATTCCATAGAGGGGCAGGGCGGCAAAAATTTTGAGTTTAAAAAGCGCGGCGATACAGTAGGCGTACATACTGAACCAAAAGATTAAAAGCGCAGGGTCTTTTTTTGATTTCAATATAATCTTTTCTCTTTTTTCTATAAGTGTCATTATAAGTTTTACGAAAATGAAGAGCCACAACAAAACAAAAGCGATAGAGGAAAACCATTCATCGGTAATTTTGTTTAAAAAAAGTGCGACTGCGCTTGCGATGCCCACAAATAAAACACCGCCCGCGCCGATTAAAAGTGATTTTAAAACATTCACATTCGATTCGCCGCTTTTCTCCCAAGATTTTAAAGTCATATAAACAATCGCCGGCACTTCGAACATATATCCCAAAAAATTCACCCAAATTACACTCATAAACATATTGTGCGTGATGTCGAGAGTAATCGGGCGACCTTCCCACAGCCAAAAACCGCCGTTTAGCCTTATGGCTGCAACATCGAGGAGCAAATCCATGCTAACGATGAGCCAACCGCTCAAAAGTGCAGTCATGAAATTTCCGAGCGAAAACTTCTTTGCAATTCTTAAAGCGCAAACTGTGATTCCTCCCCACATCAAGCCTCCGAAAAAAGGAAACTGATATGGCTCAAAACCGATACTTATGAAAAAATCTTTGCTGTAGTGATAAATCCCGGTGAATCGCACCGCCAAAAGTTCAAGCGCAAAACCGGCGAGTGCGCCCGAAATCAAAAGCCCCAACTCGTTGTAATTCTTCTTTTTTAAAATGTCCGCAACCAAAATTAAAACTATAAAATAACACATAAGTTCAAATCCGTTTATCCAATTCATAGTGTGCGCCTCCGTAAAATTTAAATATGTATGCGCCGGCTCGCTCGCTTTAAAAGAGCGGGGCGATATATATTAATTATATCATAAACTATAATTAATAATCCATATCGTTTTATACAAAAAACGGCTTCTAAGAATCGAACTTAAAAGCCGCCATATATATTTAATATTAATCTTATTTGTCACTCAAACTTGCAGATTTCAAATGAAAATCCGATTTTAATTCCTTGAAAAATTCATCAATATCATAATTTTTATGAAAAGATAAAGTCGCCTCAACCACTGAAATGTCATCCATATCCTCATCGACAACATCCAGCTTTCTTACCTCGACACCCTCTTTTTTTGTTATATCAAGAAAACTGTCCTGATCGAAATTATCTGTACCAAAAGTCAAGATATATGACTGTGTAGTTCTCTTATTAATAAAATCGCTGAATCCCTTCAAGGAAACCAAAGTTATTAGGCAAATTACAGTCGCAATTATTGCACCCTCATAATATCCGATTCCCACAGCAAGACCGATTGCAGCGGAGAGCCATAGAGTTGCAGCTGTTGTTAGACCCGAAACGCCGTCCTTCTTTTGAAGTATAGTTCCGGCGCCCAAAAAACCGATTCCGCTCACAACTTGACCCGCCATTCTTGCGACGTCTCTGGCTTTGTCGCTCGAGATCTCTCCGATTGCATCCACTCCTATAAGCATAATCAAACATGCACCGACGCTCACAATAATGTGAGTTCTAAAGCCGGCGGCTCTTTTTTTCATTTCCCTTTCTACACCTATAATTGCCCCTAAAAAAGCAGCTAAAAATAGTCTGATTGCCACTAAAAATACATCCATATTTGCCTCCTTAATAATAAGTTGATACCCAATAAACATTTGGGATAAAACGTCTTATAAAATTTAATGTAGTCTTAAATCATGAACCGAAAAAGGGGAGAAGTAAAAAAATCCCCCGGGATATTCCGGGGGATAAATTTTATTGTTCTTTTTCGATCATTTCTCCGCTTTCCAAATTGTATCTATATTCTATATCTTTGCCGTTTGAATCTTTGACTTCTATATCCAATTCGGTGTAGGCTCCGGTTTCCTCATAATCGATGGAATATGAATCCAAATAATAATCCGAACCCGCATCTTTGATGGTCTCTGCAACAAAATCGTCCACCTTTGAAATCAAACTTGTGTCGATAGCTTTTTTATTTGCAGTGTTGTCCTTTTCGAAATTGTCTTTGATAATGGAACCGTCTTTTGCGGCAATTTCCATATCGTATTCATTTGAATCATCAAAAGCTTCGATTTCATATTTAGCTACATTGTTGTCTACATCAAAACTGATGTCTTCAATATTTGCTTCCGGATATTTGTCTGTAAACACCTTGAGGGCATCTTCCAAACTGATGTTTTCAGCAGCTGCTTGGTCTGTAGCCTTTTCATCGGTTGTATCAGTAACTTGTGTTTCATTCTTTGCATTCGTATCTGTAGGTGTTGTTGTATTTGCTTTTTGGCAACCTACAAATGCAAAAGCAAAAACTAATACTAAAATAAATTTCTTCATTAAATCATCCTTTCGTACGTAGATATATACCCGGCGGATGATGTATTTAAACATAAAATTAACTTGACTAAATGAAGCAACAATTTTCTGAAGAATGTGAAACGAAAAATTTATTTTTTGAATAGAGCTAATCAAATTGTAAAATTTATAATAGCAGTTTTTTAATTGACTCACTCCCACTCATATACCATAAAGCGCTCGAGTGTATTTATTTAATTTTCCAAACAACACTCACAGTGTCGGCAAGGTCTATGTCGTCCGCCTCTATGTCGATGTCGTAGGAGTCTGTCGGCATGGCCATCATTTTTCATTCAAGTAATTGTCCGAAATTCATTCAAGTGATTGTCCGAAATTCATTCAAGTGATTGGCGATTTTATGAACGTAATTTGAGATTCATCTCGCGTTGTTACATTCTAAATATTTTAAAAATCGTCTCGATGTGCCTGAGACGAAACAATGAATAAAAGTCTTTTTGATATCGATTTTTGGGTAATAATATTTTTTAAATTAGTATATTTTAAGCAGTATAAAAAAGCTATATCTTCGTTCCGGCACTTGTTTATTACTTTGTACCGGATAAGAATATAGCTTTTTCAAAATCATTTTAACTTGTTTAAATGTCGACTTGGGCTTTTGCTTTTTAATAAATATCTCCCTTTTGAATTCTAATACTCAAATCTTTTACATTCTTTTCTATTTTATATATGATTTCTCTAAAAAATTTATCGTCTCGTCCTGTAGGATCGTCTAAATTCCAATCCTCTGTATACTGATTTTCAACAATCGGACAAATTACATCACATCCCATGGTAATTGATATATCAATCGGAGGCAGGTCATCAATAAGTTTAGAATATTGGGTTTCTTCCATATCAATATTGTATATATCTTTCATTAATCTGACAGCATCTTGATTTATTTGTTTTTTTATTTGTGTTCCGGCAGAATAGGCGTCAAAGACATCTGAGGCATATTTTTTCGCAAGTGCCTCTGCGATTTGACTTCTGCAACTGTTATGAACACATATAAATGCAACTTTTGGCTTCTTCACTTTGAGATACTCTCTTTCTTTTTTATAAATTCTTAGACTAATTAGACAAATAAGACTACAAGAAATTATTTAAATTGCTAAAAGAAATAATTTTTACTTATATTCTTCAAAAATTTTCTTTAATTTATTTACGCCCGAAACTCTTCCGCTCACCACTAACTTATCGTCAACCATTACTGCCGGAGAAGTCGTAACACCTAGTTTAACAATATCTAATAGGCTTTGAACTTTTTCAACTTCAGCTTCAATACCAAGTTCTTCCAGAGCCTCTAGTACATTTTCATAAAGTTTTGTGCATTTTGGGCAACCTTCTCCAATAACTTTAACATTCATCTTATCACCTAGTTTCTTAATTTCATTTCTTTCTTAACTATTTCTTTCCAATTAGTATCAATTGTTCTTATAACTCTCGGACCAATTTTAGATAAAAACACCAGTTGAGATATTTCTCTCTCAGTATATGGTTTGAAATCAATTAATTTTTCCACAACATCAACCTGTGTCCATCCTTCTTCCAAGTGGAAAAATCCTTTTATGCGATAACAGTCCGGAAGTACTGCTTGTAAAAAGTCATTAAGCTCTTTTTTGCTTATAATGGCATCGCTTTCAAGCATTATGGTCTTCGGCTTATTATCTACAGTATTTAAGGAATCTTCATTTTCTGCCCATTTTAATGCCATTAAGTCTTCATCAAGAAAGCCTAGGTCCACATCTCCCTTAACTGCTTTAACTATTTTGCAATTTGGATTTACTTTCCTGATTGCATCTTTTACACTGGATAAATGTTTCTCGTCCACCAAGTCAACTTTGCTTATAATAGCCATATGACAATGGGCTAATTGGCGATCCACAGTTTCTTCATCTGCCAGTTGATCCAAGAAGTTAACTGCATCAATAAGACAAATGGCAGCTTTAAACTCATAAACATCACCGGACAGCTCCTTTACCGATTCTAAAATTTCTTCAATATTTGAAGGATCTGCAAGTCCTGAACTTTCAACAAAAACATAATTCAGATCCATTTTTGCCATTTCTGCAAGAGCTTGCACAAAAGAGAGTTTTAAACATGAGCAAAATATTGAACCCCTGCTTATCTCGGTCATCTGAATACCATTTTTATTTATTAATTCTCCATCAACACTTAGTTTACCAAATTCGTTCTGAATGATTCCAACCTTTTTATCTTCCAATTGTTCTAAGATCTTTAATAATAATGTTGTTTTTCCTGAGCCTAAAAATCCTGTTAATACATATAATTTTTTCTTTTCCAAAATACTACCTCCACAATATTAAATCAGTATATTGCTTAATCCATTAAATAGATAACTTACAGGGATTATTCCAAGAGTACGAGTTGCAATAAACATATCGAAAAGCTTTTAAAAGATATGAATTCTTCTGATTCACTTTTGTACATAACTTATCTTCTTATACATTGGCACATTTAAATAATTTTATATATTCTGCAAAAATATTAGTATTCCATCTTTTGTTAATTTTATTCTAACATACATATAGAGAAAATTCAATATGTTGTTGGCATATTTAAAAATAAATTTTTATATCTTTTAAAATTACAGTTCTTAATATGAGTTCTTTTATCTATTGAATTTTTATTTTTTTAAAATCAATCTTTCGTCCCAAGTATTCTCTGTGGATATTTTTTATTAAAATTGGTTCTTAATGAACTATCATCGGTTATACAAAAAAATGGCTTTTAAGATTTTCTTTAAAAACTTAAAAGCCACTTGCTGCAGCATTTTTATAACCAATTATATTACTTTCTTGACGTTAATGTTATAGAATCAATCCAATCAGGCATTGCTTTGCTTGTCTTCTTGGTGAGTCTCAGAACTGCATCTTCAGATTAACCTAACTTCGTTATAATTGTGATACTAATAATGGGGAAGTGGACATCAAAATTTTTATTTTCATTATAAAACTATATTTAAATTTTCGCACAACTATTTTGAATTATTTTTGATAATACAGAGAATGCTTATTCCGATTGCAGAAAAAGTTTTTCAATTCCATGTTTATAAAGTTCAATGTTTAAAAATAATTATAAAAATAAATATTGTATATGAACAATAAGGACGTTCCGCACCTTTTCTCACCATTTTATTAAATTTGGCTTAAATTGAAAATGGCGAGATTAAATGCAATCAATCTTCTGTCGGAACAATTTGTTTATATTTACTTATGCATTCGTTTTATATTTGTTCTCCTCGTTCCAATATAGTGAACTGTTCGTCCCATCTGCCTGTGAAAAGTTTTTCCAAAAGATATGTGCCGCCCTCAACAAAGCACAGCTTCGCACCGAGCCAGTTCGCATCTTCCTTTACAACGCGAACATAATCAACTCTTCTACAGTCATTAATTTTTGTATCGATGATGTCTATCTCGTGGTAATATTTTTTCCAGTCCTCATGGTAACGCTTCTTCGTTTCTTCGTCCAAATTTTTAGTAAGCTTATCAAAAATCGCGTGAAAATTTTCTTTCATCGGATCTTTTTCGCGTACATATAAGTGCCCCGGTTCTTTTAAATCGCTTTTTACTTCATCTGTATTCTGCAAAAGAAGTGAAACACACTCGTCAATCTTTGGAATAACAAGTCTGCATGGAGCCTTGACGCCATCCCATGAGCCACTGCAGTGTCCCATTGCGACCAAAATTGTGTCCACATCCTTGTCCATTGTCGTCAGCGTGTTAATGATGTGCTCACGCATCTCGTTTGGATCTCTATGATACAAACGATTTAAATAAAATGCAGGGTAATTCGTATGAACTTTTCTTTGAGCCTCATCAATGTAGTCTTTTAATGATGAGCATCCTAAAATTACGGTTTTTGACATAAATCACTTCTCTTTAAGCTAAATACTTTACATATATCTGGCAAGGATTACTCTCGTCCCATAAATCCGGGAAGACTTCTAATTCTTTATACCCGACTGCTTTATAAAATTTATTCGTTATGTCGTACTCATCGTAATGGCCGGACTGAACGGTTTTTACTTGTGTGTAAGTGTATCCCAAGCTCTTTGCTAAGTCTTCATAGGCAGTATTTAGCTCTCTCCCAGCTCCATGATGATGGAACTTTTTCTTCACGCCAATGACAAAGATCTCTGCACAGTCGAGACTGCTCGCGCCAAGGACGATGAAGCCTACTAGCTCGTCCTTATAAAAACTTGCTAGGAACGGCTTTGTTTGCGACTCTTTAATGTAATTCTCTGTGCTCTCAGGTATGCCGAACCATTCTGGCAGGTCATTAAGCACTTCTCTTGCGATTCTTTCTTTTTCTTTTTTATCTATAATTTCTTTTACAATAAATTTCATGCTATAATTAGTCCATTACATCCTTTCCTATGTATTTATATGCTCTATAATTTTCTCCTTATACCATATTTGGCTTAAATCAATATTGGCGAGATTAATATCGCCATTTTATTAAATTTGGCTTAAATAAAAAATGGCGATATTAAATGCAATCAATCTTCTGTCGGAACAATAGGGGATTATCGGAACAATACAACTCGTTTATCGGAACAATATATATTCTATGGTCTATTTGCTAAGAAGTTTTTTCATTTTTTTATTCAGCAATTCAACCATTCAGCAATTTGTTCGGACAAATATCTTGGTTTTTGAGTATAAATCTCATGAGTCGTATCTTTAACAATTTTTATAGTAATATCATTGCGATTAGTTTTATAGTATTTATCAATTTTTACTTTTTTATATTCAAAAGCATAATTTGGACTGTCCGCAACAAAAAACAACACACGGGAATGTAAATCAACTTCAAAAATATCTTTATAATCGTCAGCAATAATTGACATTAAATTTGAAATAGTATCCGGATTCATATTCAACTTATTGTTGATGATAATCTCTCTTGTTTCTTGTATCTCTTTCTCTAAATCTCTGTTTTCAAAATCATAACCGATGATACCACCATCCAAAATAATTAATTTGCCGGGATTTATCTCCTTATTAAATTTTAGTGCCAAGTCAGCACCAATTGAGAAAGCCATGACAATAGAATCATTAGGAATACTGTTTTTCAACCACTCTACAAAATCTTTCTCATCAACTATGTTAACGTTTACATTTGAATACTGTCCCGGAATATCCAAAAATTTTATCTCGTATCCATACTTGTTTAACTCAGTGTTGAGTATTTGCACAGACTCTTCAGTACTTCCTAAACCTGAAATAAAATATATTTTTTCCATAAAACCTCCTATACTTATTGTGCCACACTTTTAAAAATTTCAAATCCGGATACAACTTTCGTATAGTCTAACCGGTTTATTTGACCCTTTCATCTGTAATTATATGTTCCACGCCGCTGTGATCCGACCTAAGAAATTCTTTCATAAATGTCGGATATGCGTTGCATTTATCGAGTTCATCTATCGGCACCCAATGCATTGTTTCTTTAGCGCCCGACATTGTAGTACTTGAACTTGTAAAATCTCTTTTGCCCATCGGCTTCATAATATAGTAGAAAGTAACCTCATGGAAGTCCACTCCTTTTAAGCCGGAACTGCCGATGAAAAAGTTCTCGTGTATCACAGCAAGGTGATCGACTTCGTATTCAACTCCCGTCTCTTCAAACACTTCTCTTTTAACGGCTTCCTCCGATGTCTCGCCCATGTGAACTGCTCCGCCGACCGAGTAGTAATAGTCGTCAACTTCATTTCTTGCAAATAGCACACAATTTCCTTCGACTATGATGGCTGCCGCTCTATATCTAAATGCTTTTTTGTCGTCAATAATAGCACAATTATGCTCCATAGTTATTCTCCTTATAATTTTTTAGGTCTCACAAGGCTTTCTAAGTTAAATGAGTATTCACTAAGTATGTCAAATAGTTCCGTCTACAAGTTAACATATCTACAAAGCGTGATACATAAACACATTATTTGCTGCAATAATCAAGGAATACTTTTTTAACGTAAGACAGGTACTCTACATTTGTTCTTCCGATTTTGTAAAAATATGAATATATAAGTATCATATAATACTTCACATAATCCCAGTTGCAGGTTCCTTCTGACCGGTAGCCATCCATAAACAAAGAAATTTCTTCATATGTGTTCATAAATTTCTGACCGGGACGAAGTATCAATGCCCAAGCAATATCAAATTCTTTATTTCCCCAGCCGGATAACTCAAAATCTAATATGGCTGATATATGCTTTTGTTGCCAAAGAATATTGGCATAGTGAAAATCGCCATGACAAAAGCATTTATTAATTCTTTGAGGCTGATTCGAAATTAAATAATCGTAGACAAATTCTATGTCTAATTCTCGGAAATACTCTTTATCCTGTATATGAAAAAATTTACGATCTTTTACATCAGGAAAAATTCCTTCCGTCGCATGTAACTTTGCAAGAGCATTACCATATTCATAGAGATAGTCCAATGATGCCCTATTAGAGTTATCTCCCACAATACTAGACAATCGCTCACCTTTCTTTGCAAGAGAGACGCAAAAATACTTCTTTTCATCATCGAAATCGATTATGCTTGGAGCAAGATCACATTTAATAGCAGCTATGGTATTTATTTCATTTTCAATATCAGCACCGAACTGTCGAGCTACTTTTATATATGCTTCAACCCTCTCTTTTTTGTATATGCCTTTAACTTGGAAAACATCGTTGCCTGCATGAGGATACCCGATTACCTCTAACAAATAAAAATTTTTAAAGGGTAGGGAAAAAGGGTCTATCGAATCTCTCCATTTTTCCGGATGTTTCATGTTTATCACTTCCTAAAATAATATCACTATATTCATTAATTTTATCAAATCAATCAAATCCGGCATTGCTTCACTTGCATTCTTGCCAAGAATCTACAAAAACGTTCCACAAAAACTGAACATTATACCGAGCACATCTAAGTATTTTAATTTAAATGTTGTATAAAAAATGGGAGCTCACAAATTTTTGCAGATTTAAAACTTTCGTAAAATTCATTTGCATTTTTATTTGTAGCTCTTATTAATCTAATTTCATCAATACTATGTTTTATACAGTCGCTGGTCATTTCATTAAACAATTTTTTCGCTATTCCTTGCTTTCTATTCTTCGGCAATACATACACCCAGTCGACATAACATATTCTATATCCGTCTTGAAAACAAGAATAAAAATGATACTCTATTCTCCCGACAACTTTATCTTCATAAATAGCCAATATTGAAGTGCTTCTTTTTGATAATTCATCATCTAATCTTTTATAAAGCTTTTCTTTGTCTATATCAGTTGAACACATGAGTTCCGGTTCTAATTCAGTAGCCGATAATAAATAATCATAATATTTATTAAAATTATCTTTGTTTAGTTTTTCAAAAATACAATCCATAACTCATCTCCATAATTAAAATCATTCTATTTCTTCATAGTCAAAAACGAAACAATTACCATTACCATAATACCTAACAGAAAATAAATTAATGAATAATGAATAAATGCTAATTCAAACATGCCAAAGAATATCCATGTTCCAATTAAAAATAATATAGCAAGTAGTATAGGTTGAAACCACGAGGTTTTAATATTTCTACCTGAAAAGATTCCCACTACTTCCGATGAAGAAGTTCTCGTGTATCACGGCAAGGTGATCGACCTCGTAATTAAGACCTGTCTCTTCAACACTTCTCTTTTTACAGCTTCTTCCGAAGTTTCACCCATGTGCACCGCTCCGCCAACTGAGTAGTAATAGTCATCGACGTCATTTCCTGCAAATAGCACACAATTTCCTTCGACTATGATGGCGCTGCTCTATATCTGAATGCTTTTTTGTCGTTAATAATAGCGCAATTATGCTCCATATTTTTTCTCCTTTTAAATTTGTTACATAAAAAATCTATCTCTTTTATAAATAAACATATCTTTTTCAAATAAACCACAATCATTTGAATATAAGTAAATTTACTGATATTCATAGGAGTTATTATCATTCCAAATAAAAAGACGTTTAAGAAACCATCTACCTGTATTTTTGATTGTGAAATAGTTTTAAACTCTAATATATTTGGTTGCTCTTCCACTGCCTAATTGTTTAATTAAGCCGCGGTCTTTTAATTCTTTCAATGCTCTTTCTATAGTTCTCTTTGAAATATCCGGGCAAAGAATCGCTATATCTGATTTAGATAATGGCTCTAAGGAATTTTCAAACAACTTCATAACTCTTTCTGCAGAGGTCAAAGATTTTTCAGATATTAGTTTAAATCTTTCATCACATTCACTATATGCTTTGTAGATGACCGAGAGCATATATTTTATAAACGGCAACTCATCATTCGTTCCGGAATGCCAATTTTCACTTGAAGCTTGCAATTTTTCATAGTAAATATCTTTCGTCTCCTCGATAATCATTTCCAGTGAAATATATTTTCCTACAAAAAATCCGTTTTTGTAAAGAAGCAGCAAAGTCAATAGCCTTGACATTCTTCCATTGCCATCAGCGAATGGGTGGATACATAAAAAATCATGAATAACAGTCGGTATTAGTAGTAATGGTGGGATTTTTAAGCGAAGAGCTTCATTGTATGCACTAATCATTTTCTCAATATAGTTTTCTGTTTCAAAAGCTGACACAGGTTGAAATCTTACTTTTTTCTCTCCAAGTGCATTTGTTTCAACTATACTGTTATCCATTGTTTTAAATTTTCCCTTATGACTTTCCTCGGAATACGAATAAAGCCTATTGTGTAAGGTCAGAATATTGTTTTTTGTGAATTCAATATTCTCATAGTTTTCATGAATAATATCTAGAACTTCTCTGTAACCATATATCTCTTCTTCATTTCTATTCTTAGGTTCACTTTTTTTGTTCATCAACTCTTCCAGTCTTGTATCATTTGTAGAAATACCTTCTATTGCATTAGATGATTTAGTGGACTGAATTTTTGCAACCTCGATCATTTTATCTAGAACATCGGAAAAATTAGCCACATAAAGTTCTTGTTTGCCTTTATATTCATATATTTTTGATATTAAATCATACATATTTGCCGGTATATTTAAACTAATTAATTTTGAATAATTAAATTTTCTCATGAACTCTCACCATCTTTCTCGCCATTATACCATATTTGGCGTATATAAATCAATATTGGCGAGATTAATATCGCAAATATTGATTTGGATATGATAAATTAAAAATGGCGAAATTAAAATACAAGCAATCTACGATCGAAACAATTAATATAAAGTGAGCTAAAAACAATAAAGCAAATATTATATCTATTACTCTACTTTGAGTATTTTCATAAGATCTGTAACATAGATATAAAAAAGGACTTGCCCTAAAAAACTCATATGTACCCTCTTTACTGGAAAAACCAGTAAGGAGGGTACATATTATAAATCAACCCTTAATCTTGCCATTTAATATATTGTTATCGGAAATGTTATCAATATGAATACCAATGCCAAAGTAAAAGAGAGCAAAGGCTATGAATATTGGGCAACAAAACATAACCTTAATACAATGGCTGAATGAGTTGTTTTCATCAGAGAACATGGCATTAACTCCATTAAACAGCTTGATGAATACATCAGGAAAAGTGCTGAAGAAAGACAGAATTTACAAGATAAAATCAAAGCGATTGATAAAGAAATGAAACAGTTATCCGCTACAATGGAGCAAGTCCATACCGTCAAAAAAATAATGCCTATTACAAGGAAAATAAGAATCACCCGTCTGATGAAGCGTTCTTCGAGGAATACAAAGTTCAGATCGCCCTCTATGAAAATGCTCTTTTCGAGCTTAAAAAGTCCTATTCCAAGCTTCCAAATCCAAAAAAATTTTTGGATAGGCTTGATGAGCTAAGCGAAAAAAGAATACTCTTATGCAAGAGTATTCTTCTACCAAATCTACTATGGACGAACTTTATAAAATACGAAAGAACTATGGGATTTACAGGGCAAGGAGATGGAGAGATAGCTCCATCTCCTCTATTAACTATTTTTTAATAATATACATGTTAAATATAATTTCCTAGAAAACCCTCAATATTTAATTTATACATATTCAAATACCATTGGATTCTTTCGTAAGATAATGAGTCTAATTCGTATTTTCCAATTTATTTTACAAACTTTTTTAATATTATCCTTAAGCCTTTTTAAACCATTTATTCATATATCATAAAATCTATGCTATAGTCATGAAATCCATATCTTGACAATGTTTTTGGACTCCTGGTCCATCCAACTTTAGAAAGAAGCTATAATTAGTAATAAATTTATTCTAGATTGTATCATTATTTATGCTTATTTTCTGTTTAATTTCATTTGCAGCCTTTCGTATCAAATAATGATTATCTGCTAATCCTTTCTTTATAATATAGTTCTTTTTTGTATTATCTTTAAAATCTAATTCATATACACCATACATTATTTCAATTTTAATCTGATATATCTCATTATCCATCATTTTAGATAATTGACTTAATGCCAATTCTTTATATTTAGATTTACATAACAATATCATTGTTCTTGTAGCTTGTACTCTTATATCTTTTTCTTTATGAGAACTCAAGCCTATTGAATACTGAATAATTGTAGATAAAACACTATCCTCTAATTTGTCAAAGTCTACATTATATAAAAATGATTTTAAAGTTTCAAAGGATTCTATAATTTCTGTTTCTGATTTTTGAGAAAATATTGCCATTTTAGCAAGAAAATCTGAAAAATCATATTTATTGAAGCATAATTGTAACATCATAAAGCTAAATTCTAAAGTACTTAGAGATGCCTTTTCAAAAAACATGTCCTCGTGTCCGCACAATACTAATTCTTTGTCTTCTATTATTGAATAAAATGTTAAATCCAATTCTTTTTCATTAGGATATTCGTTCTTCAGGTAAATGAATAGTTCAATTGCTCTAATCTTGTCTCCAATAGTCTGTTTTTCTTCTCGCAATGTACTAACAATAGAAGATAATATTGATTTTATATGTTTTGTATCTAGCGTCAGTTTATCGAACTCTATAATATTTCTAATTGTTTTATATGGGTCATCAGCATATCCAATTATAGTTCCATTCTTTCCTTGCTCTTTATTACGTTGATTAATTTTTTCAACATACCTATCAATATGCTTATATGTTTCATCACCTCTGTCATGCTCTATCTCTAGTAAATATTCAGATAAGTAAAAGCTGTTCATACATTCTTTAATAGTAGTATCCAATAATTCAACGTCTATCGTTATATTTTCCCTTAATACTATCAAGTAACTTGAAAGTGCATTGCAACCTTTTCTTATCTCTTCATTCCTTATCATATCAATTGTCAAGTTAATTACTCTCTCCTGATTGATAGTAGATATTTTTGAATAATTAATTCTACTTAATACTTTTAATATATTATCGAAATATCTCCTGAAGTTTTTTTCTATAAGAGTTATGCATACTTCTATAATTTTATTATTATCTATTCTAGATATATTATATATTAAAAATTCAAAGATATAGCTTGCTATACTTAGAATTCTATTTTCATCTTCAATCCATATTTCAACCTCTTTAAATACTTCATATACATATGAAGTGAATAAATCATCACTGAAGTAGTAACCATAATGTTTTAAGATCAATAATTTTGAAATAAACCTCTTATGTGGAACTGGGATTAAATTTATTCCTGAAATCATATTCTCAATATCTGTTTCATTTATCGTATCTGTACTTTGATTAAAAGCTCTTATAATTTTTTCTAATTCTTTATCTTTTTGTTCTATTAATAATAATTTAACAAGAAAAATGTACATATTATGATCATAATATAAAAAATTTAAGCTTGAAAGTATACTAATCATTCTATCTCTAATTAACAACAGATGCGTTAGAGAACCATAAGTCATTGATAATATAAATGAATTAGACACATCATCAAGAATATCATCCACTCCTTCAAAATGTGTTGTATATGGAGAATCTATTTTCTGATTCATTAACCTTTTAAGCAGCTTTTGTGATAAACTACCTGTACATCTATCAAGTAATGGATAATATACATTTTCCTGATTTTCTTCCAATAAAGTCTGTGGTTTTGTTTCTAATGAATATTGATTATTTATCTCATCTTGCAAGATAATAATATTTCTCCAATCAATTAAAACATCATTGGAAAGCCAGTTTGGTATTTTATCATTATTAATCGATTCATTGTATGCATTTTCTAATTCATTGGCACATTCATCTAATTCATTTGAAAAATATGCTTCTATAGCTCTAACTCTATATGTAATAAAAGACTTCAAGTAAGATTCATGTCTATTACATAACTCATTTGCTAATCTAGAATAATTAATCGGTATATTTGTATTGCGACCTAATAGATTTGAAAGCATTATGCTAAGCGATTTATCTAATTTAAAATTTAATCTTGAACTTTCTTCTTTTTTTGTATTAAATATTATCTCTTTAGCTACATTTCTCGTCATAGTAAATCCTTGAAAAAGCTCTTTATTAATAATATAGTTATTATTTATAACGTTTATCTCTTCGGTTTCTTCATTAATAGCAAAATCAATGAATTGTTCTCTACAATAGTTTCTATAAATATCAACAACATCTCTCATTATTCCAGTATATGCTTTTTCAATGAAGTCAGAAAACTCATGAACCACGTCATATTTTTCCCTAAAACTATCTCGTATTTCTAATTGTAGTTCTGTAGGTTCCTTTTTATCTTCATCACAGAAAATATATAATGCTCTCTTTTTTAATTCTCTAGCCCGTTTTTGTTCCCTCAAGACAGCCTCCGGCACATCATCCTTATTATCTATCAAGAACACGCATAAATCTGAGTCATCTAGTTTTGTGATATAACTATCTATTACATGTTGGCTTGATGCTCCTAGCTCTTCAAATATAAATACTTGAACTATATTTGTTTCTGATAATAAAGATTTTAACGCCTTTCTTACCAAAGTATATTTTCCACCACATTTTGAGCTAATAAATACTTTTACTTTATATTCAATGGTAGCATCTCTCATCTTTCAATACCCCCTTTAATCTTGCGTATATAACATAATAAATAAGCATATTATTATCTTAGCATTGTCCTCTTTATTTATGAATTCGGTCAAATATTTCCCTTTTGATAAATTATATGTGAGCATAGCGGTATCCCCACACTATGTAAAGTGAAGCCATCAAAATCATGTTTAATGTATTGACTTATACACAACACATTGCCACCCCCTATTTAACAAATCATATATAACCAATTTATTCATTTAACCATTCAAGATATTAATTTTCTTTCTTAATACGCTCCATAATTTCCTCAATATCACAATCCAATGCATTGCAAATTCTAAGCAAAACATCCGTAGTTACATTCTGCCCGTTCTTCATTTTGTAAAATGTACTTTTACTTACTTTTGTCTTTTCCATCAATTCGTTATTTGTCATATCTAAATCAATGAGTTTTTTTAAACAATGTTTTATAACTAAAAGCCCTCATTTTTATCCTCCCTTCAAGAAAACTATATTTATTATATTATACCATAAAATATACTTTTTCCATGAATATATTCTCTTTAATCGAACTCATATAAATAAAAAAGGGCGATAGATTGTGATTCTATCGCCCTTTAATGTATTATTCAATATTTATTTTTAGAACATATTGATTGCGGTAGTCATATTTAAATCTAAACGGAAGTAGATTTTTTCTATCGCCTCTGCTAATAATTTTATTTAATTTTTCAGTTAAATAAACTTGATTTTGTTAGTCAAGATATTCTCCATTATTTATTTTCTCTAGTTGATTAATTAACTTAGGAAATTTAGCAATTAATTTATCAGGAATCTTCCCATCTAATATTTCAAACCTAATTATTCTATCAAGTATATGATTAGAAATCATACTTTTATATTCTTTTGAGCTTTTATAAAGATTGAGAATAATATTACCTGCTTTAATCTCATCCATTAAATAACCATATAAGTCATCAATTTTTATTTCTCTAACTACTACTGCCGGATGTTCTGAAATTAATTCTGGAGTCCAACTTGTCATTCCTTTCATAAAGCCTTCATCAGCTAACTCATATATTGAGCAACTTTTATTACTATAAATTTCTTTAAAGGCATCTTTATAACATTCATAAACAACTGGTTTGCCATCTATCTCATCTAATATAAAATCAAAATCATCTTTTTTAGCACCAAATAATAGTGCTGTATCTACATTTTCGATAGCATAGACGTATGGAATTTTATGTGTAGATTTTCTAGGTTCTATAATTTTTAAATCACTTGTTTTAGATACATGATACAACATATTTTTACCTCTGCAAATGTAAACTTATTTGATTAATTTATTTATTTTCTTTCTAATGATTAAATTTTATTTTCTTGATATCAATACTACACTTTCTCCCTGTCGAATCAAACCAATCGAGTCTCGCGTCGCTTGCCTTCTTGGTGATTCTTAGGACTGGACCTGCAGATTAATCTCGCTTCGTTACACTCTGGGCATTAATGCTATCGTCTCGAAGTGGCTCGATACGTGCTGATTGATGTCGCTATATTGGAACATATCTGTGTATTTTGAGCCCTATTTAGCCTGTTTGCAGAAACATATCTATCGGCATTTTTGACCTTATCTAATCCGCTAACTGAACCCTTATCGTTAGTGGGAACATATCAAGTTTTCCATGTTGCTACTATTTTATAGCAACGCAGGAATGGCTATCGTCTCCACCTCTGATGGGTTAGTTCGGGAATTGGTCATATTAGAAATGTTCACGTTGTAATTGCCATCGTCTCGACATTAAATCCAGCTTTTTTTCTTGAATTCTTCAATACGAGACAAATCCTCTGCTGAAGGTTCCTCCGCTAGTGCTTCTGTTTGGATATTCAAATAGTCATTATTCCATTTTTTAAGAATCGCAGTTATAGAATCTGAGACTCTAATGTCCCTTTTCATAATGGAATCCATATCCCAATCTTGAATATCTGATGTACCAATTGCATTAGTAATTGCAATTTTTGAAGCAGAATATTCTTTCTTTTTCTTGCCAAAGTATCCGTTACCAGCAACAATGTTTAACTTCTTCTCAAATGGAAGCTTGTTACCAATGTGTTCAATTTTCTCTTTAATAATACTATCAGGCACATCCGGGAAGTAGTTTGTCTGCCACTTCTGAGGGAAGATATGTTCAATTTCCCACTTACTTGGCAGCAATGTATCTTGCTGTTCGTAAGCAAGTGTTTTAAGTAGCATACGAACAATATTACGGTTAGGATTCTGAATACGAGCTTCCAATTGACTAGCATCTATTTCCTTGAAGTCAAACTTAGGTGTACTAGATGCAATTATCGCAGAATTCAATTTTAGAATATCTGGCTTCACAGCGTTGATTGTAGGAATCAACAAATATTTTGTCATCAGTTCCATCAGGAGCTTATTCAAAAACAAAGCGAATTTTGTCTCAAAATCTGCTTCCTTGCGATAGCATACATAGTATATTACAACTGGATACTTCCAGAACTCATTCGGATATGAGCTTAATGTATCCAGAGACTGCCTGATTTTAGAATTTTTAGACCATGCCTCGCCCTCGATTTCTTCACATTTGTTTATTACCTTCCACAGGTTCAGAACAACAAACAAGGTGTCTAAAAGATCCTCTTTATATAGTCTTTGAAATTTATTTGCAGCGTAGTATTTTCTAACGCCGGGTGTAGTCGTTTTTGTATCCTGCTCCAGAGCGCGAAGATAAAACATATTATAATAGAACAGCTGCTGTATGCTCTCATTGGCATCAGTCGCCTGTTCATCCAAGTCCTTCCAAAGCTCTATAAAATCCTTCTTGGCGTCTACATCCAATTGATTATACATTTTTGCTTTGAAAATATCTGCATCAGAAAGAGGAAGACCTCTATCATTTAATGTTGAAAAAATCGTCAATGCAGTATCCTGTGTATCTGCAGTAATTGGAAGTAGAATAGCTTGATTCAATAATGCATAAATAAATTGGTATACCATCAAAGGATTCGCTGTAGAGTGTTTGTCAAACAGCTCTTGAAAGTATCTATAGTTCTTTGAATAGTTATCATTCGCATTCTCATCAGTTTTTCCCGTTTCCAGAATAGAACGTAGTATTTCATTACCGTCGTTATTTACAACTTTTGATGTCAGCAGGATGTTCTTAAAATCAACAGTTCCTGTCAGTTTGTTTGTTCTCCAAATTGTAGGTTCAATTTTACCAATAAAGTTGTTCGCTTCCGGGGTTCTTTCCGATACTGGAGTAGTAACCAACTTTGTGTAAATTGCCCTAAGTAAGAGAAAAAGCGATGTGATACGCTGCTGACCATCTATTATTTCCTGTTCTCCATCTTCATTTTCATAGGCAACAACACTACCTAGGAAGTACGAGCCATCACGCTCTGTACCTCCACTTGTAGCTGTGAATTCCCATAAATCCTCAAAGAGTGTCTCGACCTGCTCATCTGTCCATGCATATGGGCGCTGGTATTCTGGAATAACAAACGGCTTTGTTTTTCCACTACCTAAAAGTGCCTCAACACTTTGTTTGTTAACCTCTATCGTTGTTGGCGTATATTTGCCTCCTTACTATTAATGGAAATCATAGGAGCGCCGCTATCACTAGTAGCTCTCTCTTTTATCCGGATTTCCTTCTTCATCTAATTTGTAAGATGAAATGTTTTGACTCGTCATAGTAGAATATCCTACTTCTCCACAGTACGGACAATTAGCTGTTTCACGTTCTTTTCCTCCGGGATATACAGTGCCCCAAATTTCATATGCGTACTTCTTTCCGTATTTTTCGCATTTTATTATTGTCATTTGCTGACCGCCTTTACATGAAGAATCCATCTATGTCAAAAATATGATCTAGCTCATAATTCGTCATTGCGTGAGAAACCTTATCACGAACAGCGCTTCTTGACATATCTAATCGTTTAAAACGATTTTATCCTACTGCATCTTTTCCCATTCGAATAAGCTGAATTATACCCACACCCGGGTTCTGACTTGCATATTCTGCAAATCTCTTTGTCTAATCCACAGCCTAAACCTTAAGTGCAGATTTCGCGTAGATATGTTCTCATACAAAGAAATCGGGCTATCGGCATAGGCTCTCCTACACCGGAAAATGGCTGGAAATACGCCGCTTTCTGGCACGTGATTTTATTTGCGTGACATCAGTACAACCGTCTACACATGTGATAGTAAGGTTATATTCTATCTGTATTTTATAATACTAAACAGCAATTTATGGCTATTTTGTATTATAATCGTCTACCCTAATAATGATTTTGATTAGGCTATTTTTACATTGTATATATATCATTTATTTTATTAATTTTCTCGTCATTATCAATATCAGTCCAGCGTGAACTTATATTTTTCTTCTTACAAAGTTCTGCTAAATCATCTCCAAAAGCACTTCTAGTTTTTTCCAGATTGCCTTCTCTTACATTTCCTGTTTTATTATTTCTCCAACCACAAAAGTATATTTTATTTGATTCTTCAATATTCCTATGTGAAGCTGCTATCAAAATTATATCACGATAACTTGGTTGATTATTACAACTTGCTGGAATCTTACTATTTAAAGATATAAAAAAGTCGTTTGGTTTAAATTTATGCTTCGGGTCATATGTTAATTCTAAATATTCTATTAATTTATTATAATCTTCCATATAGCTTGAAGTTTCATATTTATTATTTATTTCCAACTCAAATGTAATTGCTTTTTCTCCCAGCGTTGATAAATAAAGTCTATAAGGTAAAATATCAGTTATGAATATGCAACTGAATCCCTTTTCATTATATCTAAATGGAAAAACCACTCTTTCCATGTCATTTAGTTTCATATTATTATGCAGAGATTCTAATGCTGTAAATTTAAACATTTTTATTGTACTCCTTTAATTTAGAACTATATTTTCTTCTCTTTCTAACATTGTCCTCATCAAGATTACTCCTACTTGATTTTTCTTCTTGAACTTTGTTAAAAACTTCCTCCGTAATAATTGCTTCGTGATTATCTTTTAGAAGATAATAATTTTCTTTATTTACTGAATCTAATAGTTTTACAGAGCCTGTATACTTTTCATTTTCTAACATTGTCTCAATACTTCTCCTTGGCCATTTGTTTCTCCCTGTTGGAGATTTAATGTTTTCTTTTTCAAGTTCTTTGACAATGCCAATGACACTTTTCCCATCTAGGTATCAATTAAATATTTTCTTGACAATTTTTGCTTGTTGGAAGTTTATAATTAATTCTCCATTTTCATCATGATCATAGCCATAGCACTTTCGATTATAAAGCTTTGATGTGCCTTGTACAGCTCTTTGCTTTAGACCCCATTTTATATTTTCACTTCGCTGTTCGTTTTCTGCTTGTGCCAAAGATTCCATAACGGATATGATCATATCAGTATCATCCTCTTGATTACCTAGGTTTTCTTGTTCAAGGATAATTCTTGCACTGGATTGCTTAATTGCTTTTAATGCCTCTAAAGCGTCTACTGTATCTCTACCAAATCGACTCACGCTCTTTGTAATGATTATATTAACGTCTTCTTTCTTTATGTCTTCAAGCATTCTTGAGAATTCTTTTCTACTATATTTGGTTTTTCCTGATGCAATGTCAATATAATTATCTGCAAGTTTCCAATTGGAATAATGTGATGTAAGTCTAGTTAAGGCAGATATTTGTGCAACCAAACTATTTAACTGGCCTTTATCTGTCGTGCTGACTCGTGCATAGATTCCTACTCGCTGGATTTGAAATTGTTTTTTAGGTAATATCAGATTTATTTTTTTATTCATATTGAACTCCTTAATTCAACCTAATTACTATTATATCATTTTTATTATATGATGAGTAGCCTGATATTATCCATCCTGTTCACTCCCCATAAAATATCCATGGTGTCTACATACCCTGCTATAATCTACACTTGAATTGTTCCCACAACGTATTTTCCAAAAAGAAAAATAAGTTTTAAGATTTCTTTTAAAAACCCAAAAGCCATTGATTTCAACACTTTTATAGCTTGTTATTCTATTTTCTTGACATTTTCACAATAGTCTCGCAATGCATCGTGCCCGGGAACATGTCTATAACATGTACGGCGTTATCTTTGATTTTGTACTCCGGTAGAAGCATTTTTATATCTCGTATTTGGGTTGTATGGTCGCAGCTCATGTAGACGATTTCTTTCGGGGCCATTTCTTTTATTCTCTCGATTAGTTCGGGAACAAGTCCGCTTCTCGGCGGGTCGACGATGACAGTGTCCGCGAGCGGAAGTTTTTCTTTTGCGAGGTCGCCAGTGTCCATCGCTATAAATTTTGCGTTTGTTATGTTGTTAAGTTTTGCGTTTTCGCGTGCGTTAATGACCGAAGGCTCCCAAAGTTCAACCCCCAAAACTTCACTCGCTTTGTCGGCGACAAAGAGGGAGATGAGTCCGACTCCGGAGTATAGATCCAAAATTTTTCCGGTTCTTTTGTTCCCGATAATTTCGAGAGCTTTTTCGGCGCCGTATCTGTTGTTTTGAAAGAAGCCGTCAATTTCCATTTCGTATTTTTTCCCGGCTATTTCCATTACCGGATGAATTTTGGAGGAGCGGTTTCTGTCTTTGTAGTCAGTGAAAAGTTTCCCCGTGTATGTTCCGTCGGTCGACAAAAAATCCCCGTTGTCGGCGCGCCTTATGGTCACAAATTTTCCACCGGAGATGTTTTCAGTTATGTCTTTATAAATTTCGCTCGCACCTTCGCCCAAAAGTGTTTCCATGTCCGGAACGTAGATTTTGTTCGTTTTGTTTTCGAAAAGACCCACTTCTTTTCCGGTTTTGTGAAGGCGGAGTTTGTTCACTCGATAGTCTTCATTTTTGTGCGGAACGATGTTTATTTCCATATTTAAAAATTTTTTAAAATTGTTTTTTACGATATTTTGTTTTAGATTAAAACCGAAGTCGTAGTCGAGAGCGAAAAGGGGATAGGCTTCGCCCAAAGGATTTTCGCCGTTTTTAAAGCGCCTGTTTTGTGAGTAGGTTATAAATTGTTTTACTCTCCCGAGGTTGAAGTTTTTCTTTTCTTTTGTGATTTCTATTTTGACGACGTCGCCAGGCAGCGCATTTTCGACAAATGCGACTTTGCCGTCTTTTTTCACTACGCCGCGACCGTCGTTTGTTATGTCGATGATTTCTCCTTCGATTATCATCTAGAAGTGGCCCAGTCTTTCGATTGTGCAGACCATTAAATCGAGGTCCACAACTCTGAAGTCGTCGAGAACTCTTTCAGTCCAGTTCGGAGTTCTTTCCATATTTTGAAATTTGTCGAGAGTTGCGATTGAAAGTTCGATGATTTTCACGCTGTCTTCGTCGAGTGTTTTTCCTTCTTCGATGATTACGCTTTTGTACGGCGTTTCGTTCGGTTTGACCGAGCCCGAGAGCGGGTGCGTCAAAACTTTGTAGCCGGTGTGCACGAGGTCTCTTATTTTTAGGAGTACCGGTTTGTATGAGTGGTTGTCTTCTATATATATAATGTTGAATTTGTCTTCAAATCTTTCTTTAACAAGCTTGTTGTTGGTTACTATTGTCTTCATTATTCCTCCGCCAATTCTATTATTTTTTGCAGCCTGTGATTTATGCCGCTTCGTGAAATTCCGTGGCCATAGAGCATTGCAAGTTCCTTGAGCGATGCGTCGGGGTTTGCAAGTCTTAAAATCGCCACCTCATAGAGGCTCTCGTCCAAAAGTTCGAGCCTTCCGTCTTCTTTAAGTTTTTCTATCGCATGTGTCTGTTTTACACCTGCGCTGATCGTCTTTGAAAGGTTTGCAGTTTCGCAGTTTACACGTCTATTGGTGTCGTTTCGCGCCGATTTTATAACCATTTGCTCTTCGAAATAAAGAGTTTCCGGTATTGCGCCGAGAAGTGTAAGGATATCTGAAATCTCGCTTCCTTCTTTTACATATAGTACTGTTTTTCTGTCCCTTTCAACGGTCTTTGCATTCACTCCGAGGTCGGATAAAACTTTTATAAGTCTTTCTGCTTCGGTTTTGTTGCCGATTGCGATTTCAAAATGGTATGCATCTTTCGGGTCCGTGATTGAGCCTTGCGACAAAAATGCGCCTTTTAAGAATGCGCGCTTTATTGCCATGTCGCCGTTTTCGATAAATTTTCCGATGTCCGTGTTTCCGATGAAATCCATCGCGATGTAGTTTAAATCTTCGTCCATTTTCGGATGAAAATAAAAATCTTCCATTCGAAGTTCTTCGCCTTTTATAATTATATATTCGTCTTTTTTTGAAAATTCGCCGCGAACGGTTTCTTTGTAGACATAGCCCGTCGAAGATAAAAAGCCGATCACGAACGCCGAGTATTCGTCGATTCTTTCGAACTCGTAATTTTTAACTGCAGTTTTCACTCTTCCGGTAAAGTTCATGAGTGAATTTCCTTGTACGCTTCAACCGCGTCTTTTATGATTTTCTTTTCATTCATATAGTTTACGAGTTTCAGTGCCGTCGTGTAGTGTTTGAAGCCGCACCAGATAAAGCCTTCGCTTTTTTGCGGAACGGGGTCGAAACTGAGCGGGTCCATTAAAAACCAGTGTACTTCTTTGTCGGTCATTTTGTTGTTTCGGATATTTTTGTATGAATATCTCATATGTCCGATGTAGAAGAGGACTTTTCCGTCGATGTTCGTTTCCTCTTTCACTTCTCTTACTGCGGTTTCTTCGAGCGTTTCGCCGTATTCAAGATGACCTTTCGGAAGACAGAATGAACCGTTTCTCTTTTTTAATAATAATATTTTTTCGTTGTAGACGATGATACCGCCTGCTGAAATTTGCATAAACTCTCCCTTCTTTTTAAAAATCAAAGCGACATAGTCTTTTCGTAGGCCTCGTTTATTTCGCTCACATAAGCTTCGATAGACGCTTTGATTGATGAGCCCATAACAATTATAATATAGTCCACAATTTTTTGCGTGTCTATATTTTTCTTTTCGCTGAAATAATCGATAATCATATTTGCAATTGCGCCCGCATACATTTTCGCAAGAAAGTCTTTAAAATCGTTCTCGACAACTTCGTCCATTTCCTCGACTATTGTCTCTACAAGTTTTTCGACGATTTCGTAGAAGTCATCATAAAAGAATTCCTTCAAACCCTCTCGCCCCATGGAGTCGTATGCGCAATTTAAAATATCGTTATTCGTTTCAATATATTCAATCACAAACTCAATTGCTTTTTTGTAGTCCTTTTTGACGTCGAGATTTTTCACAACGTGAACCGCTTCTTCCTCAAGAGTCCACTTGAAAAGTTCGTTTATACTTTCGAAATGATAATAAAAAGTTTTTCGGTTGACGTCAGCACTCCTTACAATTTCCGAAATTGTAATTTTGCTTAAAGGTTTTTTCAGCATGAGTTTTTTTAATGTCTTTGAGAGATGTTTTTTCGTTTTTATTGAAATCTCTTCATTTTTCATTTTATCACCTATGTATATTATACATTGATATGAATAAATTTTCCATAGTTTGTAAACAATTGACCATCAATTGCCCGGAATTTGTCCCTTTATACACACAAACACTCAATTTGACCGGTTTAAGTTTTGCATTTACAGGTTATAATACCTTTATATTAAAAAGGAGTGATTTATTTGATAAACTTAATCAAACGGGGGATCAAGCACCCCAAAACTATTTCAATTATTTATGCGGTGCTGATTGTGATTTCCATAATCAGTTATCCGAAAATTGAAGTAAACTACAACATAAACGATTATCTTCCGAAAAATAGCGACTCGACAGTTTCGCTCGACAAGATGAAGGAAGAGTATGACGAGCTGATTTCGAATTTGCGGGTCATGCTTGAGGACGTCACGATAAACGAAACGCTCGACATGATAAAGAAAATCGAAGCCGTTCCGGGCGTGCAAAATGTTGTTTGGCTGGACGATTTTGAAAGCGTTATGAAGCCGATGGCTTTTATGGACGCCGACAATCTCGAAAATTACTACAAAAACAACAACGCGCTCATGAACATTACAGTTCAGGAAGACAGCATTATAAGTGCGACCGAAGAAATCAGAAAGATTATCGGAGACGACAACAAGATGACGGGCTCCGCCGTAAACACGGCGATTGCAACGACAAACTCGGTTAGTGAAATTAGAGTCGTCACGATTGTCGGAGTTCTCTTTACGATTTTGATTCTTATTTTGACAACTGAGTCGTGGATTGAACCGGTTATAATTTTGATTGGGCTTTTGGTTTCGATTGTCATTAACGCCGGCACAAATTTAATTTTCGGCGAAATTTCATTCGTTACAAATGCTGCCGGAAATATTTTACTCTTGGCGGTTTCACTTGACTACACAGTTTTCGTTCTCCACAGATACAAAGAGGAGAAAAAGAATTACGACGACCACGTCATGGCGATGGAAAAGGCGCTCGAAGTTTCGTTCTCGTCGATTTTATCTTCAGCACTCACAACTATAATCGGATTTTTGGCTCTTATATTCATGCAATTTAGAATCGGACCGGACCTTGGACTCGCACTTGCAAAAGGCGTTTTCATCTCACTTGTGACAGAGTTTACATTGATGCCGATTGTAATTTTAAAGATGGACAATTTGATTGAAAAAACAGAGCACAAAAAGTTTGTACCGAGCTTTAAAAAATTCGGAGAGTTCGTGTTGAAACACAAAAATGCAAATCTTGTAATATTTTTTATAATTATGATTCCGTGTTTCCTCGCTTCGAAAAACAACGCATACTATTTCGGTAACTCTCACATCTATGGCGTGGATACAAAACTTGGAAGGGACACCGTTGCAATTGAAAATGAATTCGGAAAGAGCGACACATATGTGCTTCTTCTTCCGAAGGGCGACCTCGAAAAGGAAAGAAAACTTTCGAGCGATTTGAAAAATATCGACGAAGTTTCAAATATAATTTCTTACGTCGACACCGTCGGCGAAACGATTCCTGAAAATTTCATCGACGGCGATTCTTTGAAAAAATTGAATTCGAAAAATTATACAAGAATGATAGTTTCCGTGAATGCGGACTACGAAGGGGAGGACACGATTAAACTCATTGAAAAAGTGAAGGAAACGGCGAACAGATATTACGGCGACGACTATTATCTCGCCGGCGAAGGCATCTCGACCTATGACCTTAAAAACACGGTCATGGACGATATGAATGTTGTAAACATAATCGCGATTGTTGCAGTGTTCCTCGTGCTTCTTCTTTCGAAGAAATCGCTTTTGATTCCGGTTATTTTGGTCAGTGCGATTGAAACTGCAATATTTATAAATATGTCGGTGCCTTATTTCAGGTCGACGACGATTTTCTATATTGCATACCTCATAATTTCGTCAATCCAACTCGGGGCGACTGTGGACTACGCAATTTTGCTCACGGAAAGATACTGTGAAATGAGAGAAACTCTAGATCGAAGAGATTCCATAAAGACGACTTTGGAAAAGGTGAGCGTCTCGATTTTGACATCAGCTCTCACGATGATTATAGTCGGATTTTTACTTGGAAAATTCTCGACACACGGGCTTATTTCACAACTCGGTTATTTGTTGTCGGTCGGAACGACGGCATCTGTAATTATTGTTTTGTTTGTGCTTCCGGGACTTTTATATATGTTTGACGGACTCATTCAAAAGACAACGAAAAATATAAATTTTATAAATGAAAGGTAGGATATAATGAAAAATTTTAAAAGGGCAGTCGCAACAATTTGCGCTGCGACAATATTAACACAAACGGCGGTCATCTCCGCCGTAAGCGCACCTCAAAAAGAAGAGGTGGTCTATGTTACAATGGACAGCGAAGGAAAGACTGAAAACATAAGCGTCGTAAACATTTTCCCGAAGGGAGGAGTTTTTGACTACGGCGACTACAACAATGTGAAAATTTTAAACTCGAGCATAGACTTCGAGCAAAGAGGCGACCTCGTCACATTTGATTCGGACAAGGACAGGCTCTATTACGAAGGCGATTTGAAAAATCTTTCGATGCCTTGGGACATTACAATCGAATATTATTTGAACGACGAAAAAATGAGTGCCGAGGAAATCAGAGGAAAGGCGGGAGAAGCAAGGATTCATCTTTCCGTCAAGGAAAATGAAGATTTCGACCGCGACTTCTACAAAAACTATGCGCTCCAAATTTCGACAAAGCTGAGCACTGCGGATTTTAAAGACATAGTTTCAAACGAAGCGACTATGGCAAACGAAGGCGAACAAAAACTTTTGAACTTTTTGTCGCTTCCAAACAGCGGGCTTGAAGCGGACATCACATTCACAACCGACGACTTCTACTTCGACGGCTTTTCGATTAACGGCGTGAACCTCAATTTAAATGTCGACCTCGACAAATTCGGCATCGATGAAAAAATCGACAAGCTAAATAACGGCGTGACAGATTTAAATGACGGCGCAAAAAAACTTGACGACAATTCGAGTGAACTAAGAAGCTCGACAGAAAAAATAAACGACGGCATTGCAAAATATGTCTATGGAAACAAAAAGCTCATCGAAGGGGTCGCATCGATTGAAGAGGGTTTTGACGGAGTGGACAATGCCTTAAATGCAATTGTCGCAAAAAACGATATGCTCACAAATTCGTCGGAGCAATTTTATGCGGCGCTTCAAAAGATGGGAAATATGACTATAAAAACCGGAAATATGCCTAGCGAAATCGTCGAACTTTCAAAGGCATCGAGCGATGTTAAGACAGCGCTTTCAACAATTTCAAAAGGCGCTGAAGATTTGAGCCTGGGCACAAGTTATGGCGCATATTCGAAAAAGCTCGAAGAAAATGATATCAATTTAAAGGCGCTTGAAACTGGAAATGTTGCGCTCATAAAAGAGAGTGCGGAAAGAATTGCGGCTTTAAAGAGTTCGCTGGAAAAGGGCGAGATGAAGGGTTCCGAAAAGGCGAGAGCGATGGCGGAAATCGAATATCTCCAAAAGACAATCGGCGCTTTAAAGAAAAATACGGAAATGCTCGGCGGCACGAAATTATATTTCGACGAACTTAATAAAGGCGCAAAGAGCATAGAAGGCGGCGTGAAAAAGCTCGACGGCGGATATGTAAAAATTGACGGCGGCATAAAAACTCTTGCAAGTTTTGCAGGCGAAAAGAATAATGATGCAAATGAAATGGCTGCAAATGCAATTAAAGAAATGACTGAAAAATATGAAGAATTAAACGAAGGAATCAAGTCATACACAGACGCTGTGAAATCCGTTCAAGAAGGTGTTTCAAAAATCAGCGGAGGCAAAGACGTTCTGAAATCAAATATTGGCGAACTCGATAAAGCCGGCGACATGGTTTTAGACGGAACGAAATCTCTTGAAAGCGGTGTAAAAAAATACATCGAAGGCGTTTCAAAACTTCACACGGGCACCGAAGAACTTTACAGCAAAACAAAAAATATCAAGGGCGAAGTGAAGGACAAGATTAACGAAGAAGTCGGAAAGAACTCCGACGGGGAAATAGAATCTTTCGCATCTTCGAAAAATGAAAATGTGAAATCAGTTCAATTCGTTATAAGAACGGGCGAAGTTAAAAAACTTCAAAAGGAAAAAGTTGTTCCGGAAAAAATTGAAGAAAAAGCGGGATTTTTCGAAAAACTCGCAAATCTTTTCAAATAAAAAAGGGGATGTTCGTTTGAACATCCTCTTTTGATTTAGAATAATGAAAATAGTTTAAACAATAAGTTTGCACTTATGCCGGCGCAAAGTCCGCCGATTGTGTGGCTTAAGATTGCCTTTCCCGTGAGGTCTCTTGCTCCGAGACTGTCCATCATTGCGATGTGCGTTGAAAGATAACCGCTCCAGCACATGCAGATTGCTGTGAAGACTGCGATTTCGTTCGGACCGACAAGATTTTGTGCTACGAGATTCGGCACGAGACCCATTGCGGCACCTGCACTTCCGAGTGCAGTTATCGGGACGGCGATGGATTCAGGATTTGTAAATCCGAAAAGCGGCTTTATGATGAAAGAAATTTTTCTTCCAAGCCATGGAAGAAATGCAACTCCTTCGTTTGCGCCTCCTGTGTAGCCTTGAGGTCCGGGACCGTTTGTCAAAAGAAGAACGAGACTGCAGATGATGACGACGCCCGGAATGATTTCCATTCCCATTTCAACGCCGTTTTTACCGCCGTCGATGAGAGAGTTTATAACTCTGCCTCCCACAGCGCCTTCTCTTACGAAACGCACTTTGTGGTCGCTTATTTCTTCGTAGTTACTGGAGTAGTCGTTTGTGCCGTAATATTTTTTCGTAAACGTGAGCATGAGTCTTACGCTCACGATTGAGCCGATGATTGCACCGACGTTTCCTATGAGTGCGGCTTTTATTGAGCCGTCGATTTTAAGACCCATCATCGTGGTTGTAATGATCAAACCCATTCCGAATGACGTTCCGATATTTGTGAGCGCCGGCAATTGGTACTTTTTAAAATATGTCAAAAAGTTTTTGTCGCGCGCCATCGAAAGGATCGCCGGATTGTCCGAAAGATAGCAAGTGATGACGCCGAGACTTGCAGCGCCCGGAAGATCGTAAACAGGACCCATAAGTTTTGAGAGGGCTCTGTCGATAAGAGCGATTACTCCGAACTCCGACAGGATACTACTCAAGGCTCCCGCCAAAACGGCAATCGCCATTATGTAGAAACAAACTTCCATTATCAATCTGTAGGCGCTGTTCATAAGTGTGTTTATCATATTGACACCGCCCATGATGCTTCCTATTGCTATAAATATTGCGAGAAATACAACTAAAAATATGACTACTTCGCGGCCGAGCGCCGGAACCATTTTATAACCCTTTTGCTCCATATGAACCTCCAGATTTATATTTATATAATATGTATATTTTATCACAACATATTTTGAATGTCCATATAAAAACAAATTAAATTTACAATAGTGTTACGGATTTCGGTTTTGTTTGCCCGTGTAAACGAAAAATGATATAATGATATTCAGGAGTGATAAAATGCATATAAATAAAAAAATTATGTCCGCAGTTGTCGGACTTTTGATGAGCGCAACGCCGATTATGGCTGCGCCGCAATTTAAATATATAGAAAAAAAGGAAACTACAAATCTTGCCGAAGGACTTACCCACGAATTTATTACGAGTTTTACGTCCGACGGTTTCAGAGGAATAAATGTTTTAAAATTCAATTTGAGCGAAAGCAGTTTGAGACTCGTTCCGCTTTTTAACAACACGACCACGGGAAAAGGCATGGCGGTTTCAAAAATGGTTCAAAATAAAAATGCGGTTGCCGGAGTTAACGGAGACTTTTTTAATTACAAACCGTTTTTTCCGCTCGGCATTGCAATTGAAAATGGCGAACTCATAACTTCGAATTCCGATGCGTCAAATCCGACGCCGTCAATCGTTGTCGGCAAAGACAATTCGCTCACACTCGGAAGAATCGAAGTTTCGATGAGCCTTAAAGTGGGCGACAAGACTCTGCCCGTCGGAATGGTTAATAAACCGAACAACTACGGCTCAACCGGAATTTATACAAGTCGTTGGGGACAAAAGACGAGGGGCGGAAAAGCAAACAGCCAAACCGAAGTTGCGATTGAAAACGGAGTTGTAATCGACAGACTCGACCAAGGCGGACCGATGAATATTCCGAAAAACGGATATGTCGTCAATATAAAAGACGGAATGTATTTGCCAAGTGTTGGCGAAAGTGCTGAATTTGTCGTAAGCGGAATAAATCTCGGCGAAACAAAATTTGCAATAGGCGCCGGCAGTCAAATTTTAAAAGATGGCGGGGCGGTGAACACGCACATAAATATTTCGGGAAGACACCCGAGAACCGCAATCGGTTTTAACAAAAACACGCTCGACTGTGTGATTTTGACGGTCGACGGCAGAAGTATTTATCACGGAATGACCACCGCCGACGTTTCGGAGCTTCTTCTTTCGATGGGCATGACCGACGGATTTAATTTAGACGGCGGCGGCTCGACGACGATGGCAATAAAAAATGTAAACACGGACAAAGTCGACGTTGTAAACTATATCGAGTCCGAAAGAGCGGTTGCAAACGGAGTGGGTGTTGTCAGCACTTCGGAAAAGGGCGCACCTGCGAAAATCGAAATCGAATCGGACTTCGACAAAATTTTTAAAAATTCTTCAAAACAGATAAATATAAAAGTGTTTGACGAAAAGGGCAATCCTTTGAAGGTGAACCAAGCGGCAATCGCTATTTCGTCAAGTGTTCCTGCAACTATAAACGGAACCTGGTTTAAGCCGACGGCTCCGGGAGATGCGACTGTGAGCGTGACTTATGGAAATCTGAGTGCGACGAAAAATGTGAAGGTGCTCGACGCACCTGCGGCACTTCTTCTTCCGAAAGACACGATTGCACTTGGAAACGGCGGCAAATACAAAATGCCGGATGTGACGGCAATCGATGCAGTCGGAAATCGCTCGACAATAAGAGCCGAAGAACTTTCTCTCAATGTTGTCGGCGGTGTCGGAACGATGAGCGGAACCGTTTTTACGAGAAACAAAAACAACGGAAACGGAGCAATCGAAGTTTCGTTCGGCGGCGCAAAGAACAGAATTATAATTTCAAAAAGCGCTCGAAAGGAATCGGTAAATGCTCTTTCAAACACGACGGGACTATCCGCAAGCGCAAAACCGAACGGCGCAAGGGCAAGTCTTCAACGCATAAAGGACAAAAAGTCGCATGCGGTTCGTCTTTGGTACAATTTTGAAAAAGTGACGGACAGCAAAACCGCTTCGATGAATTTCAAAAACACACGTCTTCCAAATGACAGCTCGGAACTTTCGATTTTTGTTCGAGACATCGAGGACCAAAAGCTCACCGCAAAAATTTCGATTGCGGGCGAAGATATGGAAGTGGATTTTACAAAGCATCAAACAATCGACGACTTCAGCGAATGGAGAGCAAAACTTCCGGGTGAAAACGGAATTTATCTAAAGAGCATCGACATTTCCGAGTCCGAAGGCAAGGGCACAAAGGGAAATGTGGACTTTAAATATCTTGCGGCGGTTGTGTCGCCGGACACCTCAAAGATGTACAACAATTTGAGAACGGATTTTATGGACCACTTGAGAAATGACAATCTGAACTCGTCGGACATCGCAATTGTCGTTCGCGGTACAAAGGCTTCCGGTGCGCTTGTAACAAAGAACACCGAAAATCACAAAGTCGTGAGTGTTATGGGCGGAGTTGTGAACGCAAACAATGTCACGAAAAACAGAATCACAACCGACAACAACACAATTATTGCAAATTTCAAAAACAACAAGGGCGGTCTCAGAGCGACGGATATAAATCAATGGAACGAACTTTTAAATTCGGTCAAAACTTCCGCAGCCTCAAACATAATCGTCACGATTGACGGCGGTTCAAAGGACGAGCTCGGACTTATAAATCCGATTGAGAGGGAGTTTTTGAAAGAAACGCTCGAAGAAATGGTAAAAGCGGGAAAGAGAGTTTTTCTAATAACGAATCTTAAACATCCGACCGCTTCGAGATTTGAAGAAGGCGTTCGATATATGAATATAAATCCCGCTGAAAACGAGATTAATATTCTTAATATTAATAGAATTGGGGATAATGTAATTTATGGAATTTCAACAAAGAGATAGTGTTTTGATCGACAGAGCACGAAATTTGAAAAAGGTCTTTATTGTAGCTTTCGCACTTATTTTTGCAGGTTGCTCAAAAACAGAAGGACTTGAAAATATTGAAAAGAGTTTTATCGAGCCGACTTATGCCGCAGTAGTCACAAGAGAGAGAATTGCGGAAAAGCCGAGCTACGAATGGATCACGGAAAGCGCAATTAAGAGGGAAGCCGGAGAAACGAAAGAGTTTTTAAGACAAACTCACATCTACGACAGCCCGACCGCCGATGTTGAAAGCGACAGAACCGCATACTATTTCAGCGCTCCGGAGCACGCTTACAAAAAAAGCGACACAAAGGATAAATGGTCAAAGACTGAGGAAGCCGAAAAAGATGACTACGAAGTTGTTATGGGGCTCTTTAAAAATTTGAAGGGACTTCTTGAAAAAATAGACGAAAGCGAAGAAAAGGAAAATGCACCGCATATTGACTCGGTCTATAGAGTGAAGGAAGATCCGGAAAAGCTTTCGGAAATGGATGAATTTTTTGAAAAGCTCAAGGACAATGACAATGTGTCGGTGGAATTTGCATTCGCAAAAGCTGAAGACAAGTATTACATCGCCAAAGTTACAGTTGAAGCAAGTAAAAATGATATTACACAATACACAAAGGAATTTGTCGTCGGCGACTTCGATTCCAGAGAACATATCGAAACACCGCTCGACCTTACAAAAGTTCTTATAAAGGACAATGTTAAAAAATTTGATGTGAAGGAGAAATAAAATGATTGAAAGAGAAATTGAAATAAAAGACCCGATCGGCATCCATGCACGCCCGGCTGCACTTCTTGTAAAGGAACTGAAAGAATTTAAGAGTGAACTGAAACTTGAAAAGGACGGCAAAGTCGCATCTTCAAAAAGTTTGATTCAAATTATGGGGCTCGGCGCAAAACAAGGCGACAAACTAAAAGTCACCGCGGAAGGCGAAGACGCTGAAGAAATGATGAATGCATTTCTTGAATTTGCGAAAGAAAATTTATAATGGATTTTCTTCCGGTAATTTTGGGAACGGACAACAACGCCTACTCGATGGCGCGCTCCGTTCATATGGCGTACAACAAAAATTCCGTTTCGCTCGGAGTTAAGAGACTGAAATACACCGACGCATCGAGAATCGTCGAGGTTATAACTTACCCCGACTTTGATTCGACGGGATTTATGAGCGGCATAAACGATTTTTTAGAAAATAAACTTAAAAACTACGGAGATGTGAAGCCGATTTTGATTCCTTGCTCCGACGGTTATGCGAAACTTGTGATTGAGCACAGCGATGAACTTTCGAAGAATTTTCTCTTCAATGTTCCGAGTCTTGAGCTTCAAAGAAAACTCGAAAATAAAATCGACTTCTATGACATTTGCGAAAAATACAACTTGCCATATCCGAAGACTTGGGTCATAAAAAAAGCCGAAGAGTTCGGTGCGCTCGAGCTAAAATATCCGATTGCGATAAAAGCGAACGACTCGATTTCGTATGCGGCGCTTTCGTTTGCCGGAAAGAAAAAAGCATACAAAGGGGACACGAAAGAAGAAGCGAAAAACATCGTGGACACAGTTTACAAATCGGGCTACAACGGCGAACTTATAATTCAAGATTTCATTCCGGGCGACAGCAAAGTGATGGGCGTTTTAAACGCTTATGTAAACACAAAGGGCGAGGTCACTCTCATGAGCTATGCAAAATGCGTGCTCGACGAATGTCTTCCGACACAAATCGGAAACTACAACGCGCTTTTCTCGATCGACAATCCGGAACTCTACGATATGGTCGAAAAGTTTTTAAAGGAAATCGGTTATCGCGGCTTTGCGAATTTCGATTTTAAATTCGACACGAGGGACAATAAATACAAACTCTTTGAGATAAATTTGAGACAGGGAAGAAGCTCATTTGTCGTCACGGCGGCGGGGGAAAATCTCGCGTATCATTTGATTGAAGACGTATTTTACAAAAAAGATTTGCCGCAAAAACGCGTGAAAGACCATGCGCTTTGGCTCTTCTGTGCGAAATCCGTTTTGAGAAAATATGCGGATAAAGAAGACCTCGAACTTATAAAAGACTATATAAAAGATGCGGCGTACACCTGCGACTACAAAAAGGACAGAACGCCGAAAAGAATTATGCACCACTTGAGGCGCATATTCTCAACGAAGAAATATTATCCGAAATATATGGGAAGATAGGTGAGAAAATGGAAAAAATGACAATAAGCCAAGCGATTTTTAAAGTTTCGGAAATTCAAAGCGAATTGAGCGAAAAAAGATATGCTCTTTCGTCGCAATTTTTCGGACCGGTCACAGTGAACGGAAAAAAGATTGTGGACGAATCGAAAAAAGAAAAATTGATTGAACATATCGAAAGACTTGATAAACTAAACGAAGAAATTGCAGTTTTAAAAGAAAAAATCGCCGAAAAAAATCTGGAAAACAAAATTGACGGAAAAAGCGTGACATATGTGCTCGAAATACTCCGCCAAAAAAGAGCGATGATGAACTCGCTTGAAGCAAACTTGAGAGACACGAGAACATCCGTTGAATCGGGAGTCGGCGCCGTAACATACGCACCGTATGACGAAAAGAGCATAAGAGAAAAATACGAAAAACTGAAAGAGGAAACATTCAGACTCTCCTCCGAAGTCGACAGAATAAATTCTACAACATATATTGAAATGTAAAGCGTGCCGAAGGGCTCATTGAATTAGGGATTTTAAAAGAACTGATTTGATAAGTCTTTAGGTGGCATAGATAAAAGGCTGTGAGTTAAATGCTCACAGCCTTTTTCTTATATACTCTTGAAAGTATTATCTGAGTTTTCATTTATTGTTTTAAAACCACTTTTTATTGCAAATAAAACTCCTGCAATCATAAATACAAATACTACTATTAGAGGGATATAATTCATATTTGTTATCAGACCTTTTATCGCAAATCCTAATTCATAGTTACTTCTATAGGCTCTCAATGCAATTCCAATAATGAACATAAAGATATAAGCTAAGAAAATATTTTTAAACAATATTTTCCCTTCTCCAAAGACCATCTTTTCCATTTGTTTTTCTGTCATACCTGTAGTGGATAGAAGTTTAAAGTCATTGGATCTTGTCCTAAGGTTGCCTTTAAAACTATTGTAGGCATTGGAAAGAGCAATTGTTATTAGAATGATTTGGATAGCTAGATTTAGAAGTCTTTCATTCCTTATTAGTTCTTTATCCATGGCTGATCTAATAATTTCTGTGGAAGTGCCATGGTCAAATTTTGGAACATAGGTCGAAATCACTTTTTCGGCATCTTCAAATACTTTTTCCTTGTTTTTATCGGCTTTGATTTTTACAAAATAATAATAAACTGGGTTGCCTTCATCTATTCCATACGCATCAATAAATTTTCGCATATTACTTTCACTTGTAAAGATAGATACTTGATTGTCATTATAAGCTTCTAGATTATAAGGCATTTCATCGATACTTGAATCTATTTTTATAGGCATGGACTTACCATTTGCATTATATTTTAAAGTTACTTTTCCAGTATCCTTATCAGAAATTTTTATATATTCATTAAAAGAATAAGGACTTCTACTATCTTTTGCAATTTTATTTAATAGTAAATACTTTGCATTCGAAATATTATTTTCTTTTAAAAGTTTTTCGAAATCCTCATCTGTTAAGGCATATATGTTGGAATATAATTTATCTTCCGGTATTTTACCGCTATTTAAAGCTTCATTTAAATCCTTAGAAATAAAGTCCTCATTTTCACCAACGTAAAATTTTGTATCAACTCTTTGGTATACATGCAATTGGTCTATGCCTTCAACTTCTTCTATATCATGAACAAAGTTTTTATCCAAAAAATCACCTACATAAATACTAGATTCAAAATTGTAGGGACTTTGGTAGTTATTATATTTTTCTTCTAAACTTCTATATGCCCGACTTACTAAAACTGTAGTCAGTACCAAGGCAGACAGAGCCATGGAAATTACAATAATTCGATAGGTTGAACGATAAGACCTGTAATAATCTTTTGCTAAAGTCTTTTCTATTGGTCCATTTATTTTTGATTTTCCTAATTTAATATTTTTTTCTGTAATCCCATTTAAACCTTCGATAACATTTATCTTCGCACTTTTCTTGGCAGGGATCAATGCTGAAAAATACACCATTATCAAGGATAACAAAACAATTATTAAAATAGATATAGGGCTTGGAAATATGAAATGGAAATCCATAGATTTTACACTTTGACCTAAAATATTTGATATGTTTTGATAAGATTTTGTATTATTAAGCCACATCAAATATAAGAGCAGATTTGCAGAAGCCAAAGATAAGATTGTTCCCAAGGCTATTGGTAAGGTTGAAAGTTTAAATGCTTTCTTTCGAATTAATTGCTTTACCTGCTTATCTGTCATCCCAGTGCTTTTTAATAGAGCAATTTCCTTTAAATCCCTATTATTCCATACATTAAAAGCCCCATAAATGATAAATGCAAAAAGTAGGCAAAGAAAGAAGGCTGCTCCATATTGTTCTAAAGCTGAGTTTACAACACTTTTTGGTGGAATGATTCCTTTTGGATAGACCATTTTATATTCTAAGATATCTTTATTATAAAATACTCTACCAATATCTAGGGCATGGTTCTCATCAATATTCATTTCTGATAAAATTTCCCTAGTCTTTGTATAGGTATCTCTTATATTTTTATACCAAATTTCTGCTTCGGTACCAACATTTTTTTCAAACAAGACTTTTTTATCATCACTTTTAGATAAACCTACAAGCATAGCCTCTTCAAATGAATAGCTAAAATCTTCATAAGTACCAACTATTTTATAAGTTTTATCACGAACAGTTATTTCAGAACCCAAATCATATTCTTTATTTTTTATCAAAAATATCTCTGGAACTAAAAGTTCATTTGCTTTTTCTGGCTTTTTTCCTTCCTTAATATCATAACGTAAAAGGCTTGCAGGATCTCCATTTTCATATATAACTGCATTTAAGTCTGTTTTTATTACTTTATTGAAAGAAACTTTTTCTATATCTTTATCGTTCTTTAATTTATCATAAAAACCTTGGTCAATTCCACTTATATTCACATGGTAGTCTCCAAAAGTTTTCTTTACATACTCATACTTGTCAGTTTTTAACGAGTTGAAGATAAAAATTACAGTTCCTAGTAAAATCACTGCCAAAAGTATGGAAATTTTAATAGCAAAACTGTCTTTCTTATTATTTTTTACAGCTCCATCAGCTAGGTCATTAATAATTTTCATAAGTTTCATCTCCTAAGAAATTTAACCTACCATCTACCATTCTATAGACCTTATCACAAGAATTTGCTACTTTTTCATCATGAGTTATTATCATAATTGTAGAATTTAATCTTTTATTTACAAGTCTGAAAAGTCCTGTGATTTCTTCAGAATTTTTTCTATCGAGATTTCCTGTAGGCTCATCTGCTAGAATGATGGCAGGTCTTGTAATAAGACTTCTAGCAATAGCGACTCTTTGTTGCTTGCCACCTGATAATTGTTTTGGATACCTATCAAGCTTTCCTTCTATTCCTAGTATCGATAAAATTTCCTTTAAATATTCTTCATCTGCCTTTTTATTGTCTAACAAAAGAGGAAGTAGGATGTTTTTTCTCACATTAATATTTGGAATGAGGTTAAAAAATTGGTAGACAACGCCAATATTTCTTCTGCGAAATACTGTCATTTCGTCTTTGTCAAACTTGGTAATATTTTTATCTTGAATAAAAATATCCCCACTTGTTGGTTTATCAACTCCTGCTAATAGATGAAGCAAGGTAGACTTTCCTGACCCGCTATCTCCAATAATGGCGACAAGATCTCCTTTCTCCATTTCAAAATTCACATTTGATAGAGCGTGTACTTCTACTCCACTATTGTAAGTTTTTGTTAAATCTACTGTTTTTACAATATTCATATTTAGTCCTCCTTATCTTTCTTAGATGATATTAGACTTAAGTGACTGGAAAGTGACTAGAAAAAAATGACTGTGCTTTATTTACACAGCCATAATTAAATCAGTTATAAAATCTCATTTCAAAGGAATTTGATTTCTTCCCCTTATGATATAAAAGCTCTCCATTTTGTCTTTCCATAACAGATTTTGCCATAGGAAGCCCAATCCCATAACCTTTTGAATTTGGATCCAGCTTATAAAAACGTTTAAAAACTTTTTCTAACATTTCTCTATCTAAACCTTTAGAAAAATCTTCCACAAATATACTCTTATATAAGTTCGTTTCTTTTAAGTGAATTTCTATATGCCTATCTTCTGTTGCTTCTAGACCATTTTTCATCACATTAAATGCTGCTTCATAGGTCCATTTCTTATCACATATAAGATAAAAGTCTTCTCCATCAAGAGGAATTTCAATATTATCATTGATAAAATAATCTTGCAGGTTTCGTATGATATCTTCAATTAACTCTCTAGCTGATATACTATCTTTTGCCATTTCTATTGTTCCAGAATCAAGAGCTGCCAATTTTAATAAAATGTCAGATAAGTTATGGAGTCTAAGTAAATTATCTCTAAGTCTTTCTATATATTCTTCTGAAACATTATCAATTTCGTCTTCTAATAGGTCTAACAATAATAGTGATCCAGTCAACGGAGTTTTTATTTGATGAGCAATGTCTTCAGTATATTCTCTTAAGATCTCTTTGTTTTTTTCAGCATTTTCAGCTATTCTCTTGTTTTCTATAATAATTTTAATAATCTCATCTCTGAGTTTGCCAAATTCATCATCTATAATTTCGTAATTATCAGAGTTTAAATCCAATGAATGGAGAAGGTTAAATATATTATTAATCTTATCATCAAGAGCTTTTTCTTTTTTCTTTTCAATTTTTGAAATAACTATAAATAGAATTATATTTATAACTAGAAACCCTATAAGAGTTAGAACATCAAATCTTGGATTGAGATAAATTACAAGCAAAGACATTATCAAATTTAAAATTAAGACAAGTAAAATATTTTTGTTTTTATTCATTGTCCCACCTATATCCTATCCCTCTAAGAGTTTTTATATGACCGCCATAATCTCCGAGTTTAGATCTGAGTCTTTTTATGGTGACAGTTAGTGTATTGTCATTTACTTCATAAAAATCATAACCCCAAACATAATCTAAAATTCGCTCTCTTAGTAGATTTATATTTTGGTTTTCTAAAAGCATTTCCAAAACAGCAAACTCTTTTAAGTTAAGGTCTAAATCTTTTCCATATATCGAAGCTTGTTTTGATATAAGATCTAAAGTTAAATTTTCAAATGTCAGTTCGTCAACCTTTTTTATTCTTCTGCTAAAAACATTGTCTATTCTTGCTTTTAGGACAGGAAGAGAAAAAGGTTTTGTAATATAATCATCTGCTCCTTGAGAAAGACCTTTTATTACATACTCATCTTCGTCTTTTACAGTAAGCATTATTACAGGAAGGTCAGAAAATCCCCTTAGCCACTTTAAAAAATCAAAACCTGAACCATCAGGAAGATTAGCATCAAGTAGAACTAAGTTAAAATCATTAAAATTAAGATTCTCTGTCAGAGAAAGCTTGTTATAAATAATTGTTTCAATATTATGTTTGTTTAAGTAAGTTTTAACAGCAAAGGCAATAGTGCTGTCATCTTCAATCATTAGTATTTTCAATTCTATACTCTACCTCAATCTAATCTTCTACTTTGTACAGTATTTCTATAATATTATACCATATTTGTAACTAAATTAATCTAAATACCTTAAAT
>OASD01000039.1_pt1 | contig 96583 bp, 81 predicted proteins | sample 1475531 | NCBI WGS metagenome assembly OASD01 (sample SAMEA3360668, study PRJEB22359) | human gut metagenome | biome: ENVO:urban biome; feature: ENVO:human-associated habitat; material: ENVO:feces | place: Bangladesh | collected 2011
CATGTGTAAATTAAATTGAACCGCCGTATGCCGAACGGCACGTACGGTGGTGTGAGAGGGGCTAGTTTTTAGCCCCTATTCGATTAAATTATCGATGAAGGGTTTTACTGCCACATAAATATCATAAAGCTAATATTATGGAGTCTATTTTATACAAATAGTAGTTGAGGACATTCCGAAAATATTGCACTAAATCGTTTCATATTGTAAAATGTGTAAATTTATATTATAATAAAGAAAGAAATATATTTTACAGGAGTTAATTATGTTTAAATTGAAGAAACAAAAATTGTTTATTGTGTTTGTGTTGATAATGCTAATAGTTGGCGGTGGAGTTATTGAGGCAGCTCAAATTGAGTTTAAGGACATTTCCGGTCACTGGGCTAAGGATATTATCTTACAGACTGCAAGTAAGGGATTTATAAACGGTTATGAGGATGGGAGATTCAAACCGGACAATATGATTTCAGTAAAGGAAGCACTTGCAATTTTGGGAAGATATGCTATGTCGAATCAAGAATTGGTAAACAATCAAGTTGCTGACTACCAAATTGAACCGAACAGTAAAAACTGGGGATTTATAGAAGTGAATTTCGCAATGGACAGAATGCCTTTGAATATTTTTGAGGGTTCTGAAACTTCAAGGGCAATCACAAGAGAGGAAACGGCATATATTATAAACCATTTATTTAAAGGAATAGACGGTACCGGAATAGTATATATTAAAGATATTGAAAATTCACGATTTAAGAATGAAATATTAAATCTGGTTTTTGCAGGAATAATAAATGGATTTCCGGATGGAACTTTTAAACCGACGCTGCAAATTACAAGAGCGGAACTCACTAGTCTTATTTTTAAGCTTGAAAAAAATCAAACAAGCCTCGGAAAAACTGAAAATGCTTCCAATGAAAACAATTTAACTGTTGATTTAATTGATGATAAACATAATAACGAAGTTATTACGAACGGGAATGAATCGATAGAGTCTAAGTCTACGGAAGATTTATCGAACAACAATATTACAGATGGCAATCAAACAAATAGTTATAATTTTGTTTATCCTAAAAATTTTACCGAGCTATTTAATAGCGGTAAAGTTATAGATTTTGATGAGCTAAGAGATGAATTTATGTATTTGTTGAATAAAGAAAGAGAATCAAACGGCGTGGAGCCGCTTACGCTTGGTGAACACCTTAGAAGGGGAGTTGAGACCAGGGCGATCGAACTTGCTGAAAACGGTTATCATAGAACGGGTAAAAATTATGACCAACCGCATAAGAGACTTGACGGAGTAAGAGGATTTAGAACAGCGTTTGATTATTTGCCGTCGTATGATAGATGCAATGCTTGCTCACTCGGGGAAAATGTTCTAGTTTACACATATATGCCGGGGAATGAAAGATATTTACCGAATGACCCGAAATACGTCACAGATGTAAAAGCAATTGCAGAGTACATGTTCGATATTTGGAAGGAGAGCCCAGGACATTACAAAAATATGATGAGTTCCGATTATAAGACTACATGGTTTGATGTTAAGATAAGTGACTTGATTTATCACTACGGAGCGAAAAATTTAGATTATCCGCTGCATACAATTCTCGGGGTCCAAGTTTTCGATTCAGAAAGATAAAATTTAATAAACTGTAAATATATAATGATAGAAGACCTGTTTTAAAATAGGTCTTCTTTTATATTAAAGACATTTATCTTATGATTTAAATCACAAAAATTAAAAGATTAGTAGTTGTTAATTAAAAAATATCAAATAATACTAACTTTTAACGAAATATTACTTGAATTAGAGTGTATTTGATGTTATAATTAAAATTGACTTAAAAAATTATTTGGAGGTATTTATGAAGAAAATAATGTCAATGGCATTGGCAATTTTGATGATTATAATGTCGATGCCGATAATTAAAGCTGAAGGCACTGCAAAAATTACCGGAATTTCTATTGACGGAGAAGAATTGGGTATTAATGCAGAGAAAAAAATGGAAAAAAGTGGTGGCACTTTGAATGTCATTGTCTCAAGTGAGAATTTAGATGATCTGAAGTGTATGCTTAATTATGATGGTGATAGAAAACCTGTTGAAATGTACGCAAATGATATTTTGACATATAGCAAGAGAAATCTAAAAAATGGTTTCATGTTAACCATCACGTTACCGGCTAATGAAACTGAATCAGATAAGGAATATTTATTCAGATTTAAAGCTACGTCATATAATGATGCAAGTTTAAAAGTAATAGTTTCCGGGAAAGAAGAAACAGATGAACCAAGTCCTGAACCAAATCCAAATCCGGGCGAGGATCCGGAGCCAAATCCGGGAGAAGATACTAGTAAAGCTGAGATTCTTGGAATGGATATGGGAGATGGAAAGCTAGTAAAAACTTTTTCTGAAAATATTAAGAATGAAAGCAAAACTTATACAGCAATTGTAAAGACTAAGAATGTGGATAAATTACAAATAAAATATACAATGAATGGTATGTTTAACAAACCTGGAGTTACTTCAAACATTATAAAAACAGCTGAAAATGAATTTAAGGTGACATTAATTGTTGCTGAAAATTTTGCTAGAAGTTGCAAAAAATATGAAATAAGCATTGGTCACGGAGATATCCCGGGAGATTATTCGGATGGGATTAAATTAAACATAAACATTAACGGAACAACAAATCTTTGTACACCTGGTGGTAATGATGAAGACCCAATAGAGAGAGTTGCTACTATTTCACGTGTTAGTGATACTGAATCTATAGCAGAAGACGTTTTAAATATGACTATCGATTCAAAAGAGCAAGATAAGAAAGTTTACCTAACACTTATAAACGGTGACATCTTGAAAGATGGTGAATTAGACGCTCTTATTGAGAAAGATGGAGTTATTGATTTTTCTATAAAAACAACTTTCTCGGGAGATAAAAACGCTAGGATAGCAACTATTCATTTCCCGGAAAATACAGAAGGCAAAGACGTTGTTTATGAAGTTACATTCAAGATTAAAAATAAACTTCAAAACAGCAAGAAAGTTACTATTAATCAAACAAAAAAAGCAGAGGAAGAAAAACAAACCAGCATTGAACTATTCACTTTAACAAATGAGAACATTCCACTCAGTGGCGGTTCAGTAAGAGCTTCTGTTTTTGGAGAAAACATTGATACAAGTAAGCTGAGCGTAAAGGTATTTGATGGGGGTAGTGATATAAGCGGCTCTATGATGATGAGTCCATTTATTGGAAGAGAAGATGTTGCGACAAGTGATATCACTTTCAAAGAAAGCGTTGAAGACAAATCTTATACTCTAAAGCTATATTACGCCGGTGAAGAAAAAATGACTGCAAACTTGGTTCAAAACAAGTACGGCAGCAACAACGACTCTATAAACTTCCAAGCGAACAGAATATTTAAAGCTGGAAACAAGATTATAACTGAGTTTACTCACGACATTTTTGAAGCATATCCAAATGCATTGAAAGATAATACAGAAATAGCGTTTGATGGAACAGCAGATATTGAAAAACACGAAGGAAAGTATGTAAAAGCTGAGCCTAAATTTGAAAAGCTTAAAGATGCTGACACAGTTGAAATTCAAGGTAACAAGATAATTGTAACATTAGCAGAAGAAAGAGAATTTAAGAATGCACCTAAGATAAGATTCGGATTTAGAACATTCAAAAATCCGGAAGGAATTTACAATGGAAGAAAAGACAATAGAATAAACAGCTACTTTATTCAAGACGGTAATGGAATTATATTGTCAGCAGATTTCATAAGTGATAAGGTATTCACTTCACAAGGTGGAGATGTTGAGCTTAAAATTCATGGAATTGAATTAAGTGATGACGAAACGAATGCAAGTCACACAAGAGTAAAAATCATTAAGATGGAAAATCTCAAGAAAGACAGTGAACAAACAGAAGTTCCATACACATTGGAGGGCAATGGAAGTGAACAAATATTGAAGTTCACATTGCCGGAAAATAATTCAAATAGAACTGAGTCTTATACTGTTCTTCTATCAACCGACGGACGCGTATATGTTTCGGATGTCAATGCTACAGCAAATGATAGAGCGAATCTTCTAGTTATATCAGTTTTATCGGAAGGAAAGAACAAAGATGATATGACTCTCGGTTTTGCGAGAATTCAAAGTTACGGTACAAGCGGCGGAAGCACGGAAAAGCCGGACCTAACTCATACAACTCCACCGCTAGGACAAGAAAGCAAAAAGACTTGGGTTACGATTTATGGAACAAATTTGAAGAACCCGATGACAAAGATTAGAGCAAAAGCTGAGGTTCCTGCGGGAAGCGGAAAATATGTTTACTGGTATCCGGTAAACGAAGGAACTCAAGACAGCGGCGATAAATTCATCATGGTCGGTGTAAGCAAGGGACTTTATGGCAAGGACAATGTTCAAATGCTTGAAGTTATTGCACCTCGTGGATACAGAGGAGACATAAATTACACATATGAGATAGCCATAGATGGTGTAAACTACGATACAGAGCTTACAACTACGGTAACACTTCTTGATGACGGTGAAGAGCAAGGTATCAGAAAAAAACATGAAGACTTTGTTCGAGAACTTTCTGTGAAATACCAAGATGAAGGTGGTAATGAAATAAAAACTACAGAAAATATGCATGTTATGAAAAACATGTCGTTAAGAGTAGTGGGAATTGATAAAGCGCCTGAAATTGATGGATATAAATATAAAGAGTTAAAGGGCTTAAATAAAGACCTAAATAAAGAACTCGCCAAGATTGATATGCTTAGAAAGTTAGCAGAAAATGGAACTATATCAGAAGATGAAAAACAAGAACTTGCAAAACTTGAACAATGGGTTAAGGACCACAAGGACATTGAATTTGATACAGTTATCGGAGATATCGAAGAATTAGTTTTTGTTTATGAAAAATTAGAACAAGATGAATATATCAATATTCCAGATCCTAAATTCTTAAAAGTTATAAACAAGAACTTGGATCCAAATCGTCCTGACGATCAAAAAGTTACTAAGAAAGAGATGGAAAGTTTAACAATGATCTCTCATTACTTGGATAAAAATGGTAAACCAGGAATTCAAGACAATGCAAAAGAATCAATTCTAGGTACTCCAAATAGCTTGGAAGGTACAGACGACTTTAAATTTATGATAAGCTATGGCATTAATAGTATAGAAGGTATACAATATGCTAAGAATCTTAAGAAGTTGAAGTTAAATGAAAATGAAATTAGTGATATTAGCTACTTGAAAGACTTAGACAAGCTTGAGTATTTGGAAATTTCAAGAAACAGAATTGTTGACATAAAGCCGCTTGAAGGATTGACTAATCTTATTTTCTTAAAACTATACAATAACTGGATAGAAGACGTTACACCGTTAAAAAATCTTACAAATCTAACTGGACTCGACGTTCATAATAATGTAAGACAAAAGATGGTAGACGGAAAACGAGTTAACAGTAACGGAATTAGCGATATATCTGCATTAAAAGACTTGGCTAAGCTTAACTTCTTGGATGTGTCTGCTAATAATCTAAAAGATGTGTCTGTTATTAAGATGTTCCCGGATATAAGGGATATAGATCTTTCGGGTAACCATATAGAAACTTATGAAGGACTTGGCGATTATATTGCTGATAAATATATGCAAGTACAAATTGGCATTGGAAGCATAAATTTCTGGGCACAAAGCGTTACAGAAGATGAGCCTATAAAAATAAGTGGAAAAGAACTTGAATTTGATAATAAATACAAAGGCTACAAGGAGCTATTCACAACATTAATTAAGAAAATGAATGAAGATGATGCGCCTAGCGATGAAGATGCGTTACAAATGGCTCAAGACTATACTATGGCGGAAATAGATTTAGATGGTGTAGAAGTAGCATATGATTTAAACACAAATAAGATCAAATTAAACCTAAGCGATGATTTCTTAAAAGAAAATAAAGATAAAGTTGTGGATTCACAAATTAAATTCACATTTGCTTTTGCTTATGAGTGGAGCTTAAATGTTGAACTTGACTTAAGAGATATAGATACTGAACCACAACCAGAACCAGAACCACAACCAGAACCGGAACCGGATCCACAACCTGAGTCGGAAGATGATGTAGTTGTAAGACCGAGACCAAGACGTAGACCGGATACAAATGGCAAGAAAGAGGAAGTAAAACCGGAAGACAAGAAGGAAGTTAAGACTGAAGAAAATAATATTCTAAAACCGATTGAAAAAGAAATTCTGCTCGATGTTAAAGAGCCGACATTACCGGTCAATTTAAAAGATATTCCGGATGACGATTATGGTGTAGCTATAAAGAATATGGTTAGTCGCGGAGTTCTTTTAGGAACCAGTGAAACAGAATTTTCGCCTGATGTCACAATTTCAAGAGCGATGGTAACTGAAGTATTTAGAAGATTGGCAACGGATAAAAGCACTGGCGAAAATGTAAAATTTGAAGACGTTAAGGACGATGCATGGTATGCTGAGTCAGTTAAGTGGGCAGCTTTCATGAATATTATTAAAGGATATGAAAACGGTACCTTTAAGCCAAATCAAAAAGTTACAAGACAGGAATTTGCAATCATGATTTGCAGAATGCTTGATGCATTCAACATAGAATTACCTAAGTGTAATGAAGTTGATTTGTCTCAATTCGGAAGTTTGGAAAATTGGAGTAAGGATGCTGTAATAAGAGTGCTTCAAGAAGGTTTATTAAAAATTGAACCGAACGGTGAATTTGGCCCGAAGAGCCTTGTAAGCAGAAAAGAACTTGCGCTTATCCTTGATAAGATTGTTGAATTCACATTAAATAAATAGTGTTTATAAAAATAAAGAGGCTTGAGAAAATCAGGTCTCTTTTTGTTTGAAAATATTTTTGGTTTACTATATAATTAGTCTATAGATTAATGATATCAGGAGAATTTTTATGAATAGAAAAAGAATAGTTTTTTTAATATTAATTGGATTATTTATTTTGGGTTGTAAAAAAACACAGAAAGTAAAAGAGACTGAAAAAGAATCGCCTATAAAGGTTGGAGTTTTAGATTATGGATATTATAACGATAGAAGCTTTGTAGACAAGATTGTTTCGAGTTTAAATAACAATTTTAATATTGATGCAAAGAAGCTTACAATAGACGAAACACAACATTTCAATTTGGAGGATTCGGAGCTTATTTTTGGTATCGGGACTGTTATGAATGAATTTTTTCCGGCGATTTGCGACAAGTATCCGGATAGGACTTTTGTGCTTCTCGATTCTGTTTCAAATGAAAAGCGTGATAATTTGAAGGAAATTGCAATTAAGCGTGAAGATGCGGCTTTTCTTGGCGGTGTTATAGCTTCTAAGGTTTCTGAAAACAGGAAAGTTTTATTTGTAGGTGGAGAGAAGATTCCTTTAGTTGAGAGCGTCGAGTATGGATTTAAGAGTGGAGTAAATTATCTTGAATCTGAAAATCCTGTTGAGTATAATGTGGATTATTTAAATTCTTTTCATGATGTAGATGCTATGAGTGAACTTTTAAATCGCTTTAAGAACAGTGGAGCGGATGTTGTTTTGAGCGTTTTGGGAGATGCGGATATAAAAGAAGATACAAGTTATAAGTTAATAAAGTTTGATGATTATATGTCGAGAGTATCGGTAAGACCGGATATTTCAATAACTGTGGACTATGCACGTGCGATAAAAAAATTTTTAGAAAATGAAGCTATGGAATTTTCAGAATATTCATTAGATGGTGATGTAGTTTTTATTGATTCAAAGAATTATTTGAATGAGGAAGATTTGAAAACGATTGAAAATATAAAAGAGGATATAATTAGCAAAAAAATTGTGGTTCCATACGATTCGGAATCATATAAGCTTTATATAAACAAAAAATTAAAATAAATTTGTTAAAAAGAGAGATAAATTAGAACCTAGGTAAATAATTTATCTTTTTTTATTTTTATGCGAACATTAGAAAATTTAATCAATATATGGTATAATATATGTGTGAGAGCACATTTCAGTTTGTGCAAATGATTTCCATGTGGAAATGAATTTTTAAGGAGGAACTTAAATGAAAGTTGGTATTAATGGCTTTGGCCGTATCGGACGCGATGTAGCGAGAATTCTTTTGGAAGGTAGACATCCTAATTTGGAATTGGTACACATAAATGCAAGCGGCAATCTTGACGATTTGGCTCATTTATTCAAATATGATTCACTTTATGGAAAATTGCCTCATGAAATAAAAGCAACGGAAACCGGATTTGTTATTGACGGAAAAAGCATTAATTTCACTCAAGAACGTGACCCTGAGAAGATTGACTGGTCAAAAGACGGAGTTGAAATAGTAATTGACGCAACAGGCGCTTTCAAGGATATGGAAGGTCTTGGAAAGCATCTACGCGGAACAGTTAAGAAGGTTATTTTGACAGCTCCGGGCAAAAATTTGGATAATACAATTGTTATGGGTGTAAACGATGACACTTATGACAAAGAAACTCAAAATATAATTTCAAATGCAAGCTGTACAACAAACTGTTTGGCACCGGTTGCAAAGGTTATCGAAGATGTATTCGGAATCGAAAGAGGTCTTATGACAACTGTTCACGCATACACAGGGGACCAAATGCTTTTGGACAGCAGACATAAAAAAGATAGAAGAAGAGCGAGAGCTGCGGCAATGTCTATGATTCCTACAACTACAGGGGCTGCAAAGGCTGTTGCACTTGTTATTCCGTCACTTGAAGGAAAATTGACAGGGTATGCACTTCGTGTTCCTACACCGACTGTTTCAGTAGTTGATGTTGTTTTGGAACTTAAGAAACCTGCAACGGTTGAAGAGGTTAACAATGCTCTTAAAGAAGCTGCAAACGGCAAGATGAAGGGAATTTTGGGATATACAGAAGAAGAATTGGTTTCAATCGACTTTAAAGGAGATGAAAATTCTTCCATTGTTGACTCAAAACTTACACTTCAAATGGGAGACAATATGTTTAAAATAGTCTCATGGTATGATAACGAATGGGGCTATTCAATGCGTGTTGCCGATTTGGCTCAAATGGTTGCGGAAGCGGAAAAATAAAATGAAAAAGATAGTAACGGATTTAAAGGTTGAAGGACGACGAGTTCTAGTAAGAGTCGACTTCAATGTTCCGATGAAAAATGGAGAAATCACAGACGATTTTCGTATACAATCTTCTCTCAAAACTATAAAGTATTTGATTGATCAAAAAGCACGCGTTATTCTTATGAGCCATTTGGGAAGACCGAAGGGCGAATACAAAAAGGAATTTTCGCTTGCACCTGTAAAGACAAGACTTGAGGAACTTTTGGGACAAGATGTTGTCTTCATTGAAGCAACAACTCCGGCAAATGATTTGACAATTGCCGCAAGTGAAAACTTGAAAAACGGACAAGTTATGCTTCTTGAAAACACAAGATTTTCACCGGGCGAAGAAAAGAATGATCCTGAATTTGCAAAGCTATTAGCAAAACATGCGGATTATTTTGTAAATGATGCTTTCGGCACAGCTCACAGAGCCCATGCTTCAAACGTTGGAGTTTCTGAGCTTCTGCCTTCTGCAGCGGGTTTTCTCGTGGCAAAGGAAATTGAGTATATAAAAGATAATCTTGACAATCCGCAAAGACCGTTTGTTGCAATTCTTGGTGGTGCAAAGGTTTCGGATAAAATTGGAGTTATTGAAAATCTTTTAAATAAAGTAAATGCAATTTTGATTGGCGGAGCCATGGCGAATACATTTTTAAAAGCAAATGGATATGACATGGGAAAATCTTTGGTTGAAGACGACAAGCTTGAGCTTGCAAAGTCGCTAATTGAGAAGGCTAAAGAGGCTAGAGTTGACTTGGTGCTTCCTGTCGATGTTGTGGTTTCCGAAAGTTTGGACAAGCCAAAGGGGGTTAAGACAGTTTTGCTTGAAGATTTGCCGAAAGACACTATGGCTCTTGACATCGGAAAAATGACAATAAATCTTTTTGCAGATAAGATAAAGAAAGCTAAACTTGTCATTTGGAACGGTCCTATGGGCGTTTTTGAAAATGAAAAGTTCAGCAAAGGAACTTTTGAAATTGCAAAGGCTGTTGCAGAATCGGATGCAATTTCAATTATCGGCGGTGGAGATAGTGCTCTTGCTGTAAAATTGTCGGGATATGAAGACAAGGTCTCACACGTTTCGACAGGCGGCGGAGCAAGTCTTGAAATGATGGAAGGAAAAGAACTTCCGGGAATTGCCGCAATAAGTGATAAATAAAGGTGATAATTTGAGACGTAAAATTTTAGCTGCGAATTGGAAGATGAATATGAGAAGGGATGAAGCAAAATCCCTTCTTTCGTCTATAAAGAAAATGGAGATTAAAGAGGGAAGAGAAGAGATAGTTTTTGTTCCTTCGGTATATCTTGAAATGTGCGAAAATGCTTTAAAAGACACAAAGGCTCACTATGGGGTTCAAAATGTCTATTCGAAGGAAAAAGGGGCGTTTACGGGCGAAATAAGCGCGCTTCAAGTTAAGGACTTCGGTGTGGAGTATGTTCTTGTAGGACACAGCGAAAGAAGAACCATTTTTAATGAAGACGGAAAGTTATTAAATGAAAAAATTAAAATGATTCTTTCCGCAGGCTTAAAACCTGTTTTATGTGTGGGTGAGCCGCTTTCAGAAAGAGAAAATAAGACTTATGAGGCATATCTTTACAAGGAACTTAAAGAAGCCATGGACGGCGTTTCGATTGAAGATACGAAAAAAATAATTTATGCATATGAGCCGATTTGGGCAATCGGAACGGGCAAAACGGCAAAAATCGGAGAAATCAAAAAGACTCTTGAGTTTTTAAGAAACACACTTGACTATATGTATGAAGGAGTCAAGGAAGATGTTCATCTTTTATACGGCGGAAGTGTAAACAAGGACAATATAGATGAAATAGTAAATACCGATCATGTGGATGGAGTTTTAGTAGGCGGAGCTTCACTCAAGGCAGATGATTGGGAAAGAATTCTAAATTTTGAGGTGAAATAAATGAGTTATATCTTAGATGTACATGCAAGGGAAGTGTTGGATTCAAGAGGAAATCCGACAGTTGAAGTTGACGTTGTAACTGAAAACGGAATAATCGGTCGTGCAATGGTTCCAAGCGGAGCTTCAACAGGCGTTCATGAAGCTTTGGAACTTCGTGACAAAGACAAATCGCGTTATGGCGGAAAGGGAGTTTTAAAAGCTGTTTCAAATGTAAACGATGTAATTGCACCTGAACTTATCGGTCTTTCAGTATTTGAGCAAACTTTAATCGACAGAGTTTTGATTGAACTTGACGGTACAAAATCAAAGGAAAAACTTGGAGCAAACTCAATTTTGGGTGTAAGTATGGCTGTTGCAAGAGCGGCTGCAAACGAACTCCAAATGCCGCTTTATAAATATATCGGCGGAGTTAACGCAAAGACTCTTCCGGTGCCGATGATGAATATTTTAAACGGCGGGGAACACGCAAATAACAATGTTGATATTCAAGAATTTATGATTCTTCCTGTTGGCGCAAAGAGCTTTAATGAGGCTTTGAGAATGGGCGCTGAAATTTATCACGAGCTGAAAAATGTTCTAAAGGACAAGGGACTTCAAACGGGAGTTGGCGATGAAGGGGGATTTGCACCTGATTTAAAATCTAACGAAGAAGCTCTTGAAGTTATTGTTTCAGCTATTGAAAAAGCAGGATATAAACCGGGTGAAGACGTTTATCTAGGACTTGACGTAGCATCCACAGAATTTTATAATGCCGAAAAGAAAATTTATGAAATGAAGGGTGAAGGAAAATCATACACCGTTTCAGAGCTCATTTCATATTATAAAAAGCTTATCGACAAATATCCGCTGATTTCAATCGAAGATGCATTTGCAGAAGACGATTGGGAAGCATGGGAAGAATTTACAAAAGAAGTTGACGGTAAAATCCAACTTGTCGGCGACGATTTGTTTGTAACAAATACGGAAAGACTTGAAGACGGTATCAAGAAGAATGTTGCAAATTCAATTCTAATCAAGTTAAATCAAATCGGAACTCTTACAGAAACAATCGATGCTGTAAAGATGGCAATGAAAGCGGGATATACCGCTGTTATAAGCCACAGATCCGGAGAAACTGAAGACAGCTTTATTGCGGACTTGGCAGTTGCTTTAAATGCCGGACAAATTAAGAGCGGCGCACCTGCAAGAACTGACAGAGTTGCAAAATATAATGAGCTTTTAAGAATTGAAGAAGAACTCGGCGAAGAAGCTGAATATCTTGGACTCAAGACATTCTATAACATAAAATAATTTAATGCCTTCGAAGCAATTCGAAGGTTTACATAATAAACTTGACAGGATATATTTAGTTATGGTAAAATAAATATATCGCGAAGGAGGAACTATGCACAAAGTTATAAAGAATGTACTAAGAGTAACGGGTGCAGTTGCCGTTTTGGCATTTGCAACGTTTGACACAGGTACTGTCATTAACCCGGTACAAGTAACTACACCGAGCGGAAAACAAGCGTCATTTGTTGACGGTGAAAATGTTGAAATAAAAGAATCGAAACCGGAAGGATATGTTGTTTCGAAAAACAATGAAGACATTCTTGTTACAAGAAATAATATCCTCGTTAAAGAAGTGGTTTCAAATAATATTGTAGTTAAGAGAATCACAGCTCTGAAAAAAGATAAAAACACAGAAGAAGCGATAAGATTTTTGCTGGAAGATGAAGAGCTTAGTGTAATTAAGAACGAAGGACAATATTCTTTGGTGAAAACTGAAGACAATCTTACAGGATATGTTTTATCTGAAGACATCTCCGTTTCAGTTATGCCGAAGATTAACCTTGGATTTATTAAAGAAGCATTTATGTTTGGCGGACGCCAATACAACAAGGATGATGCATTAATTGTCCGTGATTACGAAAATGGAAATTTTGTTTGTCTTGACAACAGTGGTAATATCATTGCTGTTCAAAAAGACAATATCAGATTCCAAGAAGAAATTTTAAACAGAAGTGATGACGAATTAAATAGAGTAAATTTGGCTGAATCAAATAATATTATCTCTATTGCAAAAGCGCAACTTGGAAAGCCGTATGTATATGGTTCATCAGGTCCAAGTTCGTTTGATTGCAGCGGTTTTTCATCATTTGTTTTTAGACAATTGGGAATAAAACTTCCAAGAACAAGTGTTTCGCAATCCGGATTCGGAAAACCGGTAGACAAAGCAAATCTTCAACCGGGAGACTTGTTGTTCTTTAATACGTCAGGCGCAGGAGTAAGCCATGTTGGAATTTATATCGGAAACGGTCAATTTATTCACGCCGCTTCAGGCATTAATCCCGGCGTTGTAATTGACAAATTAAATTCGAATTATTATATCAGAACTTATGTTAATGCAAGAAGAGTTCTATAACTAAAAAAGCGGAGTAGTCCGCTTTTTATTTTTAAACGGAGGTATTTATGAAAGAGTTAAGAGGTAAGGTAGTAGCTGATAAAATTAAAGCTGAGCTAAAAAATAGAATTGAAGCATTGGAAAAAAATAATATAAATCCGACACTTGCAATTGTAAGAGTCGGCGAAAACGATTCGGACATCTCATATGAAAGGGCAATTTTAAAAGTTTCGGCATCAATCGGTCTCCACACAAAACCAATTGAGCTCCCGGTTTCAATAACCACAGAAGAATTAATTGCTGAAATTGAAAAATTGAACGCCGACAAAAATGTCCATGGGATTTTGATGTTTAGACCGCTTCCAAAATCAATCGATCAAGAAAGAGTCGTAAATGTTGTTGCGCCTGAAAAAGACGTTGACGCGATGAATCCTATAAATCTTGAAAAGATATTCGAAGGCGATAAGACCGGACTTGAACCTGCAACGCCACGTGCTGCGGTTGAAATGATAAAGGGTCACGGATACAATCTTGACGGAAAAGAAGTTGTAGTTATAAATCGCTCGATGGTTGTTGGAAAGCCTCTTTCAATGATGCTTCTTTCGGAAAATGCGACAGTCACAATTTGTCACAGCCGCACAAAGGATTTAAAAAATCACACAAGAAGGGCGGACTTTGTAGTTACAGCATTGGGAAGACCGGCAACTATAGACAAATCATATTTTACAAACGACTCGATTGTAATCGACGTTGGAGTTGGAACTACTGAAGACGGAAAATTATCCGGTGACGTGGATTATGAAGAAGTTAAGGACCATGTACAGGCAATTACACCTGTGCCGGGTGGAGTAGGGTCAGTTACAACTACGATTCTTCTTTCGCAAGTTGTAAAAGCATGCGAACAACAAACAAATAAATAAATTGATTTTTACTCACCGTTCATGCGGTGAGTTTTTTGTATTAATATTTGAGATATGGTTTAGTAATTGTGTTTTTAAATTTATAGGGGAAAAATTATCTATAGCTATTTTTCAAAAAAATAGAGAGTCTAAACTCTCCAATTTTGTATAAGTAATTCAGTTTTCATTTTCTACGGAATTTTTTACAATTAATTTTATGGTTTTGTATAGATAGTCTTTGTAATCGTCGAAATGCACCGGCTCATCGTGAAGAATTACATTGTAACATGTAGAATTGACAAGTTCTATAACTGTAAATATCATAAGCATCGGGTCCTTGATTTTAATTTTTTCTTTTGTTTCAATACTGTGAATTAGATTTTTAATCTCTTCGATAACATTGTCATTTTGATTTTGACTTTTCAAATATTTTGTTGAAATGAACCCCCAACTTAAATTTTTTGCTATAAATTCGAGAAGCGGACGGTCGTTTTTGAAATGCGTTATTATATAATCCACTATAAATAAAATTTTATCTGACAGTTCTAAAGAAAGATTTTCGTCTTTTATTTTCTCATTTAAAATTTTAATTGCATTTTTTATAAGATGCGAGGACTTTTCAACTATTAAAGCATGTCTTATTTCATCTTTGTTGTTGAAGTATAGATAAAATGTTCCCTTGCCGACATTGGCGGTTGTGGTTATTTTTGAAATGGTTGTGTTTTGAAAACCAATAGTCGTAAAAAGCTCATAGGATGCATTTAATAAATTATTTCTTTTATTAGTTTTATTATCTTCAATAGCCATATCGGTCTCCTTTCAGCTTAATAGTATCATTTAAAAAAAATTGTGTCAATATGTTGACAAAAATAAAAATTAGTGATATAATAAAAAGTGACCATTGGTCAGTTTGTATGATTAAAACTTTTTATTCTTAAAGACAAATATGTTTTACCTATGCAAATTAGGTAAAACAAGCTGTCTTTAAATACTTATGTGAGTTAAAATGAGAAAAGAGGGAAAAATATGGGATTAAAAGATTTTGCTGAAAGAAAAGTAGTTGATACTTTTGTAAAGCATGAATTAACCAAACTTGAAAAAGATCCACAAGGCACTTTCATTAACCTTATGGGTTATGCAAAGAAGATGAATGTTTTTGAAGATGAAACATTCAACAAGGCAATAATGGTAGCGAAAGATGATAACAATGGTTGGACGAAGTACGGAATCGATATCGCAAAGAATATTGACAGAAATATTTTGTACAAGACGCTGATGAACTTCGGTTACGAAGCATCTCTTTACGGTTCAAAGATAAGAGAAAAATATAGAGAAGAATGGGGTACAAACTTACCATGGACGATTTTATTCGACCCGACCAGCGCATGCAATCTTCATTGTATAGGATGTTGGGCGGCTGAATACGGCGACAAACTCAACCTGTCATTTGAGGAAATGGACAGCATTGTACAGCAAGGTAAAGACATGGGAATTTATTTTTATCTTGTTACAGGCGGTGAACCTCTCGTAAGAAAGGACGATTTGATAAAGCTTGCTGACAAGCATAATGACTGTTGTTTCCACATATTCACAAATGGAACTTTAATTGATAAAGCTTTTTGTGAAGAAGTAAAGCGTGTTGGAAACATGAACTTTGCTGTGAGTTTGGAAGGATATGAAGACGACAACGACTTTAGACGTGGAAAGGGCGTTTATAAACGAGTTATAGACGCGATGAAACTGATGAAGGAAGAAGGCATTCTCTTCGGAAATGCGGTTTGCTATACCAGCAAAAATGTTGACACCGTTACAAGTGATGAGTTTTTAAAACTTTTGATTGATAACGGCTCAAAATTGATTTGGTATTTCCACTACATGCCTGTTGGAAAAGACGCAGTTGTGGATTTACTGCCAACACCGGAACAAAGAAAATATATGGTTCGTAGAATAGAAGAATTGAGAAGCAAAGATGCCGATCCGGCAATACTTGCTTTTGACTTCCAAAACGATGGAAGATTAATTAACGGATGTATTGCAGGTGGAAAGGATTATATGCACATTAATGCAAATGGAGACGTTGAACCATGCGTATTTATTCACTACTCAAGTGCAAATATCAGAGACACGTCTATAAAAGACGCTCTTGCTCAACCGCTTTTCATGGCATATAAGGAAAATCAACCGTTTAACAAGAACCACTTCAGACCTTGTCCGATGCTTGAAAATCCGGAAGTTCTAAGAAAAATGGTCAAGGAAACAGGCGCAAAATCAACGGACCTTATTGCAGCCGAAGACGTTGAAGAATTATGTTCAAAATGCGATCATTACGCAGAACATTGGAAACAAACTGCAGACGAACTTTGGGATGAATACAAACCTGTAAAAAAAGCATAAGACTTATAAATTCATAAAAAAGCTCATCGTTAAGATGGGCTTTTTTAATATAAATTGATTGCTTTTATTTGTTTTAAGATGTATAATTAAATTATACAAATTATCATATTGGAGGTAAGTATGAAAAAGTTTATTTGCATTTTGGCAGCATGTATTGCCATATTGATTTCAAGCAATTACACAAAGGCTGAAGGTTACAACTTGTTTATTGACGGAGAGCAAAAACAGGCTGATGTCATCTTGGAAAACTCAAGAACATTTGTTCCGCTTCGTTTTATTTCGGAAAATATGGGATACAAAGTCGACTATGATGCAAAAACGAAAGGTATCAAAATTACAAACGGTACTCAAACTTTGGAGCTCAAAGTCGGTTCAAGCGAATATGTAAAAGACGGTGTGAAAGGCTTTATGGACGTAAAGACTTTTATTAGAAATGACAGAACATTCGTTCCGCTCAGATTCTTCGGTGAAGCGTTTTCTAAGAACGTTGGATGGGATCAATCATCCGGCTCTGTTTATATCGGTGTAAAACCTGAAAAATTCCCTATGAAAAAAACAAGTGAATATACAGCAAAAGAATTTCCAAAATTCGGTGTTAAATTAATTTTGCCGCCGAAATTTGACGACAAAATGTTTATTAAGGAATCGGATGATGGTGAGCGTCTTGAAATTCACAGCAAATTTGTTGATGCATATAAAAAAGGTGAAGGATTTGTTCAAGCATATTATCTGAGCAACACATATAATCCTGAATATGAAGATATGGGAATGAAGGTTGAGTTTTATTCGGAAAACAAATATTTGATTAATCAAGGCAGCATGGACTTTTTCACCTCAAGTGGTGTATATTATGACGATATGAGGGAATGCTTTAAAATTGCGGACCAAATTATTATTGTTCCGCTAGCACCGGCTTTACCGGAAGGAAAGAATGTAAGCGCAGATGTTAAAAATGGAAATCTTGTATACAAATTTGGAAATCCACAAGTAACAGTTGAAGTTCCTTTAAAAAATCTTAAAGATATCAAAGTTAAATTATATGAAATTGGACTTGGATTTTATGACTTAAAAAATGGTCCAAATGGCGGCGGAAGACTTTTCGATATAGTTCAATTTAAAGGCGAATCGGAATCTCCGAATAATTTGTTGTCAGTTGATAACGGCATGTCACTTAGAAAAACAGGCCCTAGTGATGTACAATACAGAGACGATGTTCCTGAACTCAAAAAATCTTATTTCGACAAGATGACACTTTTGGAAAATTCTGTTGTTGTTAAAGTCGGAAATAAAACATTGAAACCGAACAAAAGAATATAACTCTATACTCTATAGAATTAAAAAGGATGATTGAGACAATCGCTCAATAAAAATGCAGGTATTATGCCTGCATTTTTTATTAGAATTTTAAATACGAGCATTTTATTTAAATCGGTTATTTCTAAAAATTATATTTTTTGTTTGATATGAACTTGTATTCTATTTAAAAATTTAAGAACTTTATTACGTTTTGATTTAACTTTTAAAATAGTGGGTATATAGAAGGTTAGTAAAGGTCAAAAAACTTTCAAACAGACTTACAGATATGATGATAGGAAGGAGTTGAGATTTTTGGCAGGGCTATCCAATTCGATTGAAGATTTTTTGAATAAGCTTTTAGATGACAATGAAGGAATTATTGAGCTTAGAAGAAATGAGCTTGCCAATGACTTTAATTGCAGTCCTTCGCAAATTAATTATGTTTTACAAACCAGATTCCAACCGACAATGGGTTATTATATAGAGTCGAGAAGAGGCGGAGGAGGGTATATAAAAATCGAAAGGGTCGAGATTGAAGTCCACGACGGTTTTCTTGAAGAGCTGTTGGACAGTATCGGCGATTCGATTACTTTAAATGCAAGTGAGCAAATTATAGATATGTTGAGCACATATTCTATTATTGATAAAAAGGAAGAAAATTTACTCAAGGCGGCTATGGAGGAGAGGGCGCTCGATATAAAGGGGCAAGACAGAAATGTTTTGCGCGCGACTTTGCTCAGAAATATGCTGCTTGCGGTTTTCAAGGAGATTGATTATGAAGAATAGAAATTTGTACAATGACATAAATAGTGGCGAAAATCAGGACAGAGTAGATGTTAATGTTGTTCTTTCCGATGATATTATGAAGTTTATAAAGGGGCTTGAAAAACTCGCACTGGACGAGGAGCAAGATGACAACGAAAAGGAATGTCCGAAGTGCCACAGGAAGTGGATGGATATAAATCTTCGAATGGATGTAGGGTGTGAAGTTTGCTATAAAGTTTTTAAAAAGGAAATTTCGGAAGCTATGAAGAAGAGAAATCTCTATCCGGTACTTCAAAACAAGGACGAGCTTGCGGGACTAAAAAGAGATCTTGAAGTCGCGATAAGGCTTGAGGAATACGAAAAAGCGGAAGAGATAAAGAAAAAGCTTGAGGAGGCGACTCATGGTAATTCAGGGATATAGTTTTGATTTTTTTAGAAATTTAAGAGGTTATAAATATCCGTCCGAGCTTACTTTGGAGGAAAAAAATGCGGTAAGAAATACTCTTCTTTCCGAGATTTCAAAGCTTCCTGTTCCCTTGAGATACATTCCGTCGTACTTGGCTCAAAAAGACGAGGTGGATGCTTTTATGGAAGGAAATCTACTTTCAATGGGCGTTTCAAATGGGGATGCTAGTGTTTTATATGACGATAAGTCGAAAATATTCATCAATATTAATGACACGGAGCATTTATCATTCAGCGGATTTACTTTGGAGAATCCGGTAAAAAAATATGATGAGTTGAGCGGTTATTTAAAGATTTTATCCGAAGATTTGGCATTTCAAAAAGACAGAAATTTTGGATATTTATCCAGTCAGATTCCTCTTTGCGGCAACGGGTTTATGATTGATTCAATCGTTCATATTCCGGCGCTTATGAATTCGAACAAGGTCATGTATATGGTAAACAAGACCATGCGAAGACCGGGAGCGCTTTTGATTCCATACTCAAACAAGGCAGCGGCGAGTGCATTTTTTATAGTGAGATGTATTTCGAAAACTGAGCCGTACAAGGATATAAAATTTATAGAAAATATTGTTGCTGAAATCGAGGTAAAGGAAAGAGCTGAAGCCTACGAGCTGGGACAAAACAACACTTTTATGGAATTTTTAACAGAACGTATTGAGACGGCAAGAAACAGCGGCAGAATAAGTTCGAGTGATTTTTTGAGGACTGTGGATGATGTTGTTCTCTTCAGAAAAATTATGGGGGCCGAGATTGAAGGCGAGAAAATTAGAAATGCTCTGATAAAAACTCAAGGAAATTATATTTCAAATATGAATTTAGGACAGGATGAAATGGAAGAGTATTTTTACAGTTTGTTATTTGAAGATAAGGAGGGGTTGAATGCTTGATTATTCAAGATTTGATAGAATTGCAAGAGAGGTAATCGAGTACAGTGAAGAAGAGGCGCGAGCTTTAAAGGCTGATGCCGTCGGTACTCATCACATTCTTCTTGCAGCTCTTAAGAGAACGGATACAGAAATTATAAATGTTTTAGCAAGATACGGTCTTGATTATAATAGATTTTACAATGCCCTTGTGGACATAGTAGGAATTGGAGACAGCGAAAGAGTCAATGGGACGACACCGAGTTTTAGAAGGGTCGTTACAAGAGATGTTAAAAGACTTGCTGCACTTATGGGGGAAAATATGGTCACTCTCGATGTGCTTGTTACAGCTGCGATAAGCGACAATACCGATATTACAGATATGGTTTTAAGAAGTCTTGACTTTGACAAACGTCTTTTTATAAGAAATATGTTGAATCCGGGCGATGAAGATATGGGGCCTGACGGACCGAATATGTCTGACGAAGAAATTTTTGAAAATTATACAACAAATTTAAACGAAAGGGCAAAAAGTGGAGAAATTGACCCTGTAATCGGTCGTGAAAAAGAAATCTCAAGGATGATTGAGATTTTATCCAGAAGAACAAAAAACAATCCGACTCTTATCGGTGAACCGGGAGTCGGCAAGACAGCGGTTGTTGAGGGGCTGGCGGAAAGAATTGTCTCGGGAGATGTGCCGTTTTACCTTAAGGACAAGATTGTTTATAAGGTTGACTTGACTATGCTTGTCGCCGGAACAAAATACAGAGGAGATTTTGAAGACAGAATCAAAAAACTTCTAGAAAGGGCGAAAAGCGACGACACAGTTATTCTCTTTATTGATGAAATCCACAATATTGTCGGCGCCGGCGGTTCCGAGGGAAGCCTTGATGCATCGAATATTTTAAAACCGTATCTCGAAAGAGGGGATATTCAAATTATAGGGGCAACCACTTTTGATGAATACAGAAAATATATTGAGAAGGATTCTGCTCTCGAAAGAAGACTTCAAACAATAACTGTTGAAGAACCGACTGTTGAGGAAACAATAAAGATTTTAAAAGGCATAAGAAAGAAATTCGAAGAATATCACAGGGTCAAGATTACTGACGAAGCGCTCATTGAGGCTGTAACTCTTTCGGAAAGATATCTGACAGAAAGATTTTTACCGGACAAGGCAATTGACGTCATGGACGAAGCGATGAGTAAAAAGCGCACAAAAGTAAAGGGTGAGGATTCATCGAAGATTCTTAAAGAACAATTGGAGTCTATAATTGAAGAGAAGAAAGCTGCTGTTTTAAAACAGGACTTCTTGCGCGCAGCTCGATTGAGAGATGAGGAAAGAGTTGTTGAGGACAAGATTTCAAAGGATTCACTTGAAGCCTCAAACAAATATGAGGTGGTGGACAACTCTGTAATCGAAGAAGTTGTATCAACTTGGAGTGGAGTTCCGGTTTCTCAAATGACTGACAATGAACTTTTAAAATTGAGAAATTTTGAAAAGAATTTAAGTGATAAAGTCATTGGGCAAGGGGAAGCGATTTCCGTAATTGACAGAGCTATAAAGAGGTCAAAAGTTGGACTTAAAGACCCGAATCGTCCGATTGGAAGCTTTTTATTTGTTGGACCGACAGGTGTTGGAAAGACATATCTTGCAAAGAGGATTTCGTTTGAACTCTTTGGCGACGAAAATAAGATGACGGTCGTCGATATGAGTGAATTTATGGAAAAACATAGCGTTTCAAAACTTATCGGTTCGCCTCCGGGATATGTCGGATATGAAGAAGGTGGAAGACTTACCGAATCGGTGAGAAAGAATCCTTATCAAGTCATTCTGTTCGACGAAATTGAAAAAGCACATCCTGATATTTTCAATGCTCTTCTACAAATTTTGGAAGAGGGAAGACTCACGGATAGCAAAGGAAAAGTCGTAGATTTTAAAAACACTGTTATTATAATGACTTCAAACGCCGGAACATCGGATCTAAAGAAAAAGAACACTTATGGATTCGGTGGCGGTGACGAAACGGAAAACGAAGCGATTAAAGGCAAGGTTCAAAAAGCGCTTAAAGAAATGTTTAAACCCGAATTTTTGAATCGTGTCGATGAAATTGTTGTATTTAACACACTCAATCAGGAATCTGTAAAGAAAATTGTAAATCTTGAAATTGAAAAGATAAAATCAAGAATTAAAGATAAATATGAACTTGAAGTCACTGATGATTTCTTGACTCATGTTGCGAAAGAAGGCTATAGCGACACTTACGGCGCAAGACCTATTAAGAGAGTTTTGATGAAGTCGCTTGAGGATGTTATTTCGGAAGAAATTGTACGCGGTCAAATCAAGCCGGGGGATAAAGTTGTTCTCGACTTTAAAGACAAAGTTGTGGTAAATAAGGGATAGTATGGCTAAGAATAATTTATTCAGATGTACGGAGTGCGGATACGAATCAATCGGCAGTTTCGGCAAGTGCCCCGGTTGCGGCAAATGGGGAACGATGGTTGAAAAAGAGCCGGAGCCGTCAAAGAGCACAAATGTAAAAGGTAAACGAAATATTGGGAGCGGCGTTGTTTCAAAACTTTCAGAAGTTAAGGGCTTAAATTCTGACCGCGTTATGTCAAATATAAATGAACTCGACAGAGTTATGGGTGGCGGAATCGTTAGAGACTCCGTCACCATATTAACCGCACGCCCGGGAGCAGGAAAAAGCACACTCTTACTTCAACTTTCAAACAAACTCGGTGAACTTGGATACAAGGTTTTGTATGCGAGCGGTGAAGAAAGCGAAAGTCAAATAAAAAAGAGAGCGGAAAGAATTTTAGACAAAACTTCGGATAATCTCTATGTTATAAGCACCAACAGTTTGAATGAAGTTGAACAAAGTGTGAGAAGAATGGCTATTGATGTTTTGATTGTTGACTCTATTCAAACTTTTGTTCTTGATGAATATTTGCCGAGTAGAGCCGGAAGTCCTACGCAAAGCCTTGAATGTGCATATAAATGCGTAGAAATTGCGAAAGACAAAGAGAATCCAAGAATTGTTTTTCTCGTGGGACAAATGAATAAGGAAGATGAATTGTCGGGGCTTCGCTCAATAGAGCATTTGGTCGACACTGTTTTATATATTGAAGGTGAGAAGGGAGAATCGTTAAGATCGCTTGTCGCAACAAAAAACAGATATGGCTCGACCGGAGAGATGGGTTTTTTCCAAATGGAGGACAAGGGCCTTATTTCGATTGATAATCCGTCAGAATACTTTATGACGACGAGAGAAAGTCCGGTCAAAGGCTCGGCGCTTGGTGCAATCAAAGAAGGCTCACGTCCTATTGTGCTTGAGGTTGAAAGCCTTATGAGTAAATCTTTTACTCCGTATCCATCGAGGATAACGGACTCAATAAAAAAAGATAGTTTAAACATTTGCATAAGCATTCTTGAAGACACTATGAATTTAAAACTTTTTGACCAAAATGTTGTGCTTAAAGCGGTTGGAGGTTTTAGAACATTTGATCCGTCATTAAACTTTGCAATTATAATGAGCATAGCAAGTTCTTATTATGGAAAACCGCTTAACAAAGACGTTGTATTCATTGGCGACGTCGCACTCACGGGCGAAATTAGAAAATCTCAAAGTCTGTCGGAGAAAATTAAAGAGGCGGACAGGACCGGAGTAGAAGAAATTGCAATTGGCGATAGGAACGCAGATTTTAAAGCGTCAAATGCAAAAGTTGTAAGATTTAAGAATATATCTGAGGCGATTTCCCATTATTTGAAATAGTTATAGCATTGAAATTTCGATATTTCAATGCTTTTTTTATTGCAAAATATTAATATTTATGTTAAAATAAAAGTATGAAAAGTGTTCTTTCGGGAGGAAATTATGAAGAAAAAATTTATTTATTTAGCTATAATTTTTATATTTTCAATATCCGGATGTAAAGATAACGGTGAGGAATTGCTTAGATTTAAGACGAGCGAAGACGAACTTGAACAAGAGAACACTATCGAAGAAAAAAGCGAGAAAAAAGATGAACTTTTGATTGTTCATGTAAGCGGAAGCGTTAAAAGAGCCGGCGTTTATCAACTTGAAAAGGACAAGCGCATTATAGATGCGATTGAGAAAGCGGGCGGAATGTTGGAAGAAGCGGATTCCGATGCGTTAAATCTCGCGGAAAAGATTAAAGACGGGATGAAGATTTATGTGCCGAAAAAAGGGGAGAAGTCTACTACGAGCACAAATCTGAAATCTCAAAGTTATATAGATTTAAATTTGGCTGAAAAAGAGGAGCTTATGACTCTTCCGGGAGTCGGCGAAAAAACGGCTGACAAAATTATTGCCTATAGAGAGGCGCAGCCATTTGAAAAAGTTGAAGATTTACTAAAAGTCTCCGGTTTCGGGAAAAAGAAAATGGAGGCTCTCAAGGGTTTGATTGCTGTTGGAGGGGAAATATATGAGTGATGTAAAATTAACGCAATATGCAAAGACAAGCGGCTGAGCGGCAAAAGTCGGTCCCGACATATTGTCGCAAGTTTTGCGAGGAATAACAAAAAATGTAATTTCAGATGATAAATTATTGGTTGGAATTGAAACGTCGGATGACGCGGCGGTTTATGATTTGGGAAATGATAATTTATTAATAACGACTCTCGATTTTTTCACTCCGATTGTTGACGATCCATACACATTTGGACTCATAGGAGCTGCCAACTCATTGTCTGACGTTTATGCAATGGGCGGATATCCGAAGATGGCTATGAATATCGTTTGTTTCCCGAACTGTTTGGACCCGTCTATTTTGCAGGAAATTTTAAGGGGAGGTTTCGACAAGATGATGGAAGCGGAATGTCTTTGTGTCGGAGGGCACACGGTTCAAGACGATGAGCCGAAGTATGGACTTTCGGTTTCAGGTTTTTGTCACAAGAAGGACCTTTTAAGAAACAGTTCTGCAAATGAAGGGGATCTCGTCATAATGACAAAGCCGATCGGCACAGGCGTGTTGACCACGGCTATAAAAGCCGGTTTTGCAAAACAGGATGAAATCGACGAAGTTGTAAAATCGATGAGTACACTTAATGCATTCGGTTTAAAAGCTATTGAAGAGGGCGGAGGCGCAACGGCGGCAACAGATATTACGGGCTTTGGACTTGCCGGACACCTTATTGAAATGCTTGACGGTGCCGATCTTTCGTGCGATTTATACACGGATAAACTTGTTGCAATAAAGAGTGCACACAACTACGCTGAAATGGGACTGGTTCCAAAGGGAACATATGATAATAAAAAATATTTTTCAAATAGATATGAATCGATGCACAACGATTTTATAGATGACTTGGTTTTTGACCCTCAAACATCAGGCGGCCTTTTAATTACTGCCGATGAAAAGAGGGCGAATAAAATTATGCAAGCCCTTAGAGACTCCGAATATCCGGGAGCTATTATCGGCGAAGTCACAAAGAAAAGAGAAAAACGACTTTATGTAAAGTAGGTGTTGTATGTATAGTAAAATTCCTAAGATGGACGAAATTTTAGGTCGTGATAAAATAAAAGAATTATCCGAATCCGTTGATATCGAAGCGATAAAGGATATTGCAAATGAAATTTTAAACGGATTTAGAAATGATATAAGAAATGGAATAACGGAAGATGAACTCGATAAAAAAATAGAAAGACTTGACGATGACATAGTTTCTTCATTTTCAAGTTTAAGAGAGGACCGCCTGAGACCTCTTGTCAATGCTACGGGAACTGTTATTCACACAAATCTCGGTAGGAGTTTAATCAGCAAGGATATGGTCGCTTCTATTGAAAACATTCTTCTCGGTTACTCGAATCTCGAGTTTGACCTCGAAAGAGGAGTAAGAGGACTTAGATATTCTCACATTGAAAGCCTTATTACAAAAGTTACGGGTGCTGAAGCGGCAATGGTTGTAAATAACAACGCCTCGGCTGTACTTTTGGTTCTTTCGGAGTTTGCGAAGGGAAAAGAAGCTATTATAAGCCGCGGTGAATTGATTGAAATCGGCGGAAGCTTTAGAATCCCTGATGTTATGGAAGCAAGTGGTTGCGAGCTTAGAGAGGTTGGAACTACAAATAAAACGCATCTTTTTGATTATGAAAGAGCAATTAATGAAAACACGGGTGTTATTTTAAAAGTTCACACTTCAAACTATAGAGTTGTCGGTTTTACCGAAGATGTAAAATCGCATGAACTGAAATCTTTGGCAGATGAAAATGGATTGCCGCTTATTGAAGATTTGGGAAGCGGAGTTCTTGTAAATTTGGAAGAGCACGGCCTTATGCATGAGCCGACTGTTCAAGAGTCCGTGGAAGCCGGAATCGACATTATAACGTTCAGTGGTGACAAACTTTTGGGCGGACCGCAAGCCGGAATTATTATCGGAAAGAAAAAATATATTGACAGACTGAAGAGAAATCAATTGACGAGGGCACTTAGAGTCGACAAGATGACGATAAAGCTTTTAGAAGAGATTTTTAAAGTTTATGTTTATGAAAAAAATCCGGTTGAAAAAATTCCGACACTGAATATGATTACAAAGTCTAAAGAAGCTATTCTTGAAGATTCAAAAAAAGTTTCGAAGGGTCTTAAAAAACTGGGATATGAAGTTGAGATTGTGGAGGATTATTCTGAAGTCGGCGGAGGCAGTCTTCCGACGGAAGAGCTTCCGACATATGTAGTCAAGGTTTCCCACGATGAAATTTCTGAAGGTGAGATGGATTACAGACTAAGACATTTGAAATATCCGGTAGTCGGTAGAATCCACAAGGAATATTTTATTATAGACCCTAGAACTTTTATTGACGGTGATGTCAAAAGAGTTATTTCAGCTTTTGAGGAAATTAAGGAGAGTTAATGAAACATTTTATAATTGGAACCGCCGGTCACATTGACCACGGGAAAACATCACTTATAAGAGCTCTTACAGGTAGAAATACGGATAGATTGTCCGAAGAACAAAAAAGAGGCATAACAATAGATTTAGGATTCACATACTATGATGATGAGTCCGGAGTGAGGGTTGGAATCGTCGATGTGCCGGGACATGAAAAGTTTGTAAAAAATATGTTGTCCGGCGTTCACGGAATGGATCTCGTGCTTGTAATTATAGCGGCGGATGAAGGAATTATGCCGCAAACTGTTGAACATCTCAATATTTTAAATTTGCTTGGAGTCGACAAGGGGATAATTGTAATTACAAAGACCGATATGGTCGAAAAGGATTGGATGGAACTTGTTTTAGACGACGTCAAGGACTATATTTCTCATACTTTCTTAAAAGATGCTCCGATTGTACCGGTGAGCTCAAAAACGGGAGAGGGCATTGACGAACTGAAATCTTTGATTTCAAAATTTGTGAGTGAAATGCCTGAAAATGTCAACAAAGGCGAAGGGGTTCTTCCCGTTGACCGCGTATTTACACTAAAAGGCGTGGGAACGGTTGTTACCGGAACACAAACGCACGGTGAGTTTAAAATAAATCAAGATATTTTCATTTATCCGGAAATGATTGAAAGTAAAATTCGCTCAATTCAAGTTCACGGTGAGGATATGAATGAAAGTTTCAGCTCTCAACGTGTGGCAATGAATCTTGCAAATGTTAAAAAAGAAGATATAAAAAGAGGCTCCGTCATTTCGGTTAAGGACCACTTACTTGTGTCAAATCTGATTGACGTTAAGTTAAAATGCATTCCTGATGCAAAGTATTCGATAAAAAACAGGTCGCGCGTGAGATTTCATATTGGAAGCGAAGAAACGCTTGCAAGAGTTATCCTTCTCGACAGAGGAGAACTTAAGCCGGGAGAAGAATGCTATGCACAGCTTCTACTGCAAGACGAAATTGTTGCAATGCGAAAAGATAAATTTATAGTCAGATTTTTCAGCCCGGTCATAACTATTGGCGGCGGAGAAATTTTGGAATTAAAACCGAGCAAGAAAAAGAGATTTAGAGAAGAGTCGATTGAGCTTATTAAAAATAAGGACACTGACGACATTTCCGAGTCAATTGAAGCAATTCTTGCCGACCGTGGTACGAATTTTGTCACAAAGTCGGAGCTTTCAAAGCTCATTTCGCTGCCTGAGGAAGATATTATAGGCGACATTGAAAATCTGGAAGATGAAGGCATTATCGAAACGATTGGAGACAACTATCTCGTTCTCTCTTCAGAAATAAAGCGCATACAAAATGGAGTTATAGAATATCTCGAAGAATATCATAAAAAATTCCCGCTAAGACTTGGTGTTTCACTTGAAGAAATTAGACAAAAGTTTTTAAGAGGCTTGAATCAAAAGATTCAAGATTCATTTTTAAATCGTATAAGCGCGGACAAGGATATCATAATCGACGACAATTTGGTTCTTTTGAGTACATTCTTTAGAACATATACCGATGCTGAACAAAAGAAAATTGATGAAATTGTGGAATTTATGAAAAAAGAAGATCGACTCTACAAAAAAGATGAATTAGATGGAGCACCGATTGATTTAATAAACGCAATGATCAAGGATAAAATCTTAATTGAGATGTCAAAAGAAGTCATGCTTTATGAATATTATCTCAAATGCACCGACACACTTTTCAAGTTGTTCAATGAACATGATTCCATAAATGTTAAGATTTTCAGAGATGAATTGGGAACAAATAGAAAGACGGCGGTAGCGCTTTTGGAATATTATGATGCTAAAAAGATTACCAGAAGACAGGGTGATGAAAGATTTTTGTTTAAGAGGAAGGATTAATTTTGAGATTATTAATTATAGATGAAAATAGATTGTCAGCCGGAAATCTCGCATATTCAATGGAGCAGGATGATTATGAGGTGAAGATTTGCACGGACCCGAAAAATGAACTTCAGGGTGTTTTGGGTGCAAATTATGACATAATTGTTATGGAACTTGACTATTCAAACATAAACGGGCTCACAATAATTCAAAGTATTAGGCGGACGTCGACTATTCCAATTATCGTTACGACGGAGAACGACGATGACATTCAAAAGATTTTGGCGCTTGAATATGGAGCCGATGATTATTTGATTAAGCCTTATAATATACTTGAATTGAAAGTTCGTATAAAGGCGATAATGAGAAGACTTAAATCCACCTTTAAGGACACGGATGACATAGATATAAAATTTGATGAATATATTATAAAGCCGGTCGGGCGCGTGCTTGTTAAGGACGACAGCGTAGTTTCCCTTACCGGAAAAGAGTTTGACTTGATATATGTTTTGGGCTCCAACCCCGGAAAAGTTTTTTCAAGGGAAGAACTTATGACAAAAGTTTGGGGCTACGATTACTATGGAGACGTCAGAAGCATAGACGTTCACATAAGAAGAATAAGAGAAAAAATTGAAAAAGAGCCGAAAAACCCTAAGTATTTATTGACAAAATGGGGGCAAGGTTACTATTTTTATGATTATAATAAATAAAGCGTGAGGGGTTTATGAATGTAACATAAATCCCTTGAATTTTATTTTTTCTTCGTGTATAATAGAACTTGTTGGAATTTATGGGGGTAGATGGGTCCTGGTGGGCCCTCCGGTCTTCAAAACCGGCGAATGGGGTTCGGAGCCTCATTGGTGTGTTCGATTCGCACGTACTCCCGCCACATATTTAACTGTTCTATTTATTTAGAGCAGTTATTTTTTTGGAGGTTTTTATGAAAAGAAAATGGACAGATGAGAGTATTTATGATAAAAAGACAATTGAGCGCGTTCTCTCTATGAGCGATGAAGAATACGTGGGAGCATTTAGCGGAAATTTGGAGTTTGGAACTGCAGGACTTCGAGGATATATGGACGCAGGGACAAACAGAATGAACATATATACTGTAAAAAAAGCGGCAATCGCAATTGCAAAATGGATTCTTAAAAATGATGCGAGAGAAAGGGGAATTGCAATCGGATATGACGTTAGACATCATAGTCGTGATTTTGCGAATATAACGGTATCCGTTATGAAGTATTTTAATATTAAATATTATTTTTTTGATGAAATCGTTGCGACGCCACATCTTTCATATGCCGTGAGACATCTCGAAACATTTTGCGGGGTAATGGTCACTGCAAGTCACAATCCAAAAGACTATAACGGGTACAAGGTTTACAAAAAAACGGGCTCTCAAATTTTGGAAGACGATGCAGAAGTTATCGAGAAATTTATGAATGAAATCACAGAAAAAGAATTCACGGACATACCGGATGTGGAACCTGTTTCATTCGACTTTAAACCCGTTTTTAACGAATATTATAAAGATATAATGTCACTGAGCATGAACGACGACAAAACGCGTTTTAAGATGGTTTACAGTCCGTTTAACGGGTGTGGAGAAAAGACGGCAAAGGCAATTTTAAAAGATAAAAATGTGGATTACTTTATACCGAAAGAGCAGGAATATCCGGATCCGGATTTTACAACCATACCTTATCCAAATCCGGAGGTAAAGGAAACTTTTTCGCTTGCAATTGAGCTCGCAAAAAAAGAAAATGCGGATTTAATTGTTGTAAATGACCCGGATGCCGACAGAATGGCTTTTGCTTCAAGAGTCGGAGAGGAGTTTAAGATTTTTTCGGGTAACGAAATCGGAGCGATTCTTATTTATTATATTGTTAATGCGAGGAAAGACTTGGAGCTTGACACGAACGGCAGAGTTGTAAAAACGATTGTGACCGATGATTTGGGAATCGAAATTGCAAAGGATTTCGGATATAAAACATATGAAACACTCACGGGATTTAAAAATATTGCGGTTTTTGCAAATGAACTTGACGGAAAAGACGAGGAGTTTGTTTTCGGATATGAGGAGTCGATCGGATATGAAATCGGAAGCGCAGTTCGTGACAAAGATGGTTTGAGTGCGCTTTTATATGTAATTGATGCGTATAGATATTTTAAAAATAAAGATATGACTTTTCAAAGTGTTTTTGAAGAGATTTATAAAAAATATGGATATCACGTCGAAAATAATTTTTCGATTTATTTCGAAGGAGTCGATTCAAACGAAAAAATGAACGGAGTGATGAAAGAGTTTAGAGAGGATTTTGTAGATTATCTTTTCGATATCGAGGTAGATAAAAGAAAGGACTATCTTTTGGAAACAGGCAATATGAAGACAAACGCACTTATTTATAATCTAAAAAACGGAATAAAAATCTGCATGCGTCCGTCAGGGACAGAGCCTAAACTGAAGATTTATATGTATGGAGTGGGGGATGACAGAGAAAAGATTAAGAAAGAGCTCGATATGCTACGTAAAAAAGTAGAACAATTTACAAAATAAAAAAGCTGTATAGGATTTATTTTCATAAGTCTTATACAGCTTTATTTTATTTTAATTTTCGTGATGTTCGTTTTTTTCTTCCATTTCTTCTCCGAGCTTTTCAGCTGTCGGAGTTGCGGCAAGTCCACCCAAAGCTGTTTCTCTTAAAGCTTCAGGGAGGGAGTTTCCGACTTGTCTCATAGAATCGATTGTTTCATCGAGAGGAATAAGGCAAGGGAAGCCTGACATTGCGAGGTCCGCAGAAATTATTGCGTTCACAACGCCACTTGCGTTTCTGAGGTTACATGGATATTCAACAAGTCCAAGAACCGGGTCGCAAACAAGTCCCAAAATATTTTTTATAGCAAATGCGGCACTTGCAAAAATTGTGTCGATGTCAAAATCTCTCAAATAACAGATTGCAGCAGCAGCCATTGCAGCAGCGGAGCCACATTCTGCTTGACATCCTCCTTCCGCACCGGAGATGCTAGCGTTTTGTGCAATAATTTCCCCTATAACTCCGGCAACTATGAGAGCTTCAACAAGTTTGTCATCATCGTAGCCATATTTTTCTTGCATTGTAAAGAGTGCAGCAGGCAAAATTCCGCTTGCTCCTGCGGTAGGAGCTGCAACTATTCTTCCCATTGAAGAGTTGACTTCGGAAACGGAAAGAGCCATAGCCATAGCGCGTGTTATTGTTTTGCCGCTAACAGAGTCTTCGGCATATTTATTTACTTTTACGGCACTTCCTCCGGTAATTTTTGACATTGAATAGACGGCTTGGTCGAGACCCTTGTATGCTGAATCGCGCATAACCTCTAAAGTTTCATGCATAAGTTCAAGCAAATCCGCTTCTTCAATTCCTGTATTTTCAAAATCTTTATCGATTGCTATTTGCCAAATTTCTTTTCCGGTTTTAACGCATAAGTCTTTTAATTCTTTCGCTTTATTATACATATTAGTCGTCCTTTCCGTGGTCAATGAATTTAACGAAGTCAAAGTCATATAGTCTTACCATATCGTCAATAACAGCAGGGTCTATGTCACTGTCAAATTCACAGATGAGAGTTGCTTGTTTTCCGTTTCTTATAACATTCATATTTGCAATGTTGAATCCGGAAATTGCAAAAAGTGAAGTAATTCTTGAGATGATACCCTTTTTATCGGCATATTTTGCAATGACTGTAGGGCGTTCGCCGGTAAATGTAATGTCAGTACCGTTGATGTCGGTAATGATAATATTTCCGCCGCCGATGGATGAGCCTTGTACATAAAAATCTTCTTTGTCGTTAAAATGGAAAATCATTTTTACTGTGTTCGGATGGCTGTATCCCAAATCCGTTTCGACAAATTCATATTTTAGACCGATTTTGTCAGCAATTTCAAATGAATCCCTTATTCTTTCGTCGCTTGGAGAAAAACCCATTACTCCTGCAAGCAAAGCCTTGTCGGTACCGTGACCGTGGTAAGTTTTTGCAAAAGAGCCGTGAAGTAAAAATGTAACTGCATTAAAATTTGCGCCAACAATGTTTCTCGCAATTTTTCCCAGTCGACATGCGCCGGCAGTGTGGGAACTTGATGGACCTATCATTATAGGCCCCAATATTTCTTTTAAACTGAAATCTCTCATATCTATTCTCCTTTTTTAATTTTTGTTCTCTTTTCTCTGTTGAGCAAGAAAACAAATGAAAATATTAAACCTGCCGCCATTAAATAAGAAATCAAAATACTAACAGGATTTAAATCTACATCAATTGAACTTTCGCCGTCTTCTTTTTTGTCAAGCAGTTTTGACATCTTGTCGTGTGTGAAGTTCAAAGTTTCATCGTTTATTTCAATTTTGAAATAGCTTTCAAATATATCGTCTAAATCATTTATATCAACAACATAACTTCCATCTATGAGTTGGGGAGAGTTTTTTAAACTCAGCTTATTTGTGCCGATTGTAAAATCTTTATTTCCGATTTCGAGCCTTATGAGTCCGCCGAAATAAAAAGTTCCTCCGTTTTCCTCATACTTTATATTTAAATAGTTTGCAAGCTCGTGAGCCCTTATATAATGTTTGCCCTCATAATTTAGAAGTCCAAATTTTTGCTTCTTTTTCCTCTTTGTGGAAACGGTGTATTCCTCGTCTAAAAACGACGGGATTTCATCTTTTAAATAGTAAGCTTTTGGAGCGACAGTGCTGTATTCTCCGGCGTCATAAATTATATATCCGTTTCGTATGACCGTATCTATTCCGGTTGACGGATGTATCTCTTCGGTCATTGATGAGAACTGTGAAATGTTCTCGGTATTTACAATTATCAAATCGGCGTCCGAGCCGGTTTCAATGCTGCCTTTGTTTTGAAGGTAAGAACGATTTCCGAAAACATTCCTTAGTATAGACGTTTGAGAAAAAATGGCATTATAAAAATCTTTTTGCTCCGGCAATTCTATGTCAAAATTTAAAAATAGCCTTCCCATAAATGTGTTTATTCCGGCGGTTGACGGTCTTGACGATTCAAAGTGAGTATAGGATTCTGAAACGAATTTTTCACTTTTCAGAACTTTATTAATAATGTTTTCATCGATTAAGCCTATGACCGAAAGTGTATCGGTCATATTTCTGTTTTCAGCTCCCAAACGGAAAATATTAAATTCATTTTGGTTTATTGCAATCTGATTTAAAAGCTTGCCGAATTTTTCGTCGCTTATCTCAGAAGGAATCACATTTGTATAGCTGAATGGATATCCTCCGATATAAACATGTTCTTCGTCGTTCGAGTATCCGATGATATAATCCAACGAACTAAAATGAAAGTTTGAGTTTACGATATAAATTTTTCTATCATTTTTCTCTTCGTTTATAAATTTATCGAGCCATGGAATTAGCTGTGAGTCATCAAAATTAATAAAATCTAGATAAATCGGAAAATTCTCCGAAATATTTTTCAAATTCGGAAATTTCGAGTTCGGCTCCGGCTTGAAATATAAACCCGCATATCCTTCGCTTAGGCGGTCGTTTAAATCGGACTCGAATTTTTCCTTTTCTTCCTTTGTTGCAGTAGGATTAAAAATCGATGTAAAATCATATATCAAAATTCTATTGATATAGCTGATTTGATTTTCTTCCTGCAGTATATACTTGTCAAAAGGAAGGTTGGATTTGACAATCGTTGATGTAACGCCGTCTTTCACACGTAGTTTGCTGTATTCTTCATTTTTCGCATCCGAAAGCCCGTCTATGAAGCCGGGAAGAACAAGCTTGTCTTTTGCATCGATTACGTTGCTTCCGCTCAGCTCGTCTCGAGTTATTTTTTTTACTTTTCCGGAACTTATCCCGATATTATAATTTTTAAGATAAACTCCCGCAAGCGGATCGTAAATATTTCCGTTTTGAATGACTGTGTCATAAGTCTCCGGTTCCGCCTGTATAATTATACTATTTAATATTAAAAATGCAAATATTATTGTCAATAATTTTTTCATATCTTCACCACATATCATTATATCCTATTTTAAATAGAATTTAAAGAGTAAAAGGGTAAAAATTGGGTAACTATTAATCATGGGGGAGAGAAATATGTCACTTTTGGTAGAACTTAGTCCTAAACTTGTGCTTGAATTCGTTGAAGGCAAAAATTCATGTGAAATTTCATGCGATTTAAGAACAAAAAATCTATACAAAATTTTGAAAAGTTATCAATGCGATTTTAAACTCCTGTCGACACTCGGGGGTAATTTTGGCGAGGAAATTATTGATTATTTCACGAAAAATTCAGTCAAGATTGAAAGAGTAGATGTTCGCGATGACTCGGGTGTAATGGGAATAATGAGAGACGGCTATAGAGTTTTGAGAGGCGGTTCCGAGAGACAAGTTTTTACATTCGACGATAAAAGAGCAATCAAAAGTAAATACATAACGTCAATTTATAACGAAGATGACATAGTTATTCCTATTTTTGATTCTGAGATAGAATTTGCTCCTGAATTTATAAAAAAGGCAAATGAGTATTATAAAAATACTATAATATTTGGACCGAAAGCGCATATGTATATAAAGTTTAATCCTTCAATTGCAATTATTACAAAAGAAGAAGTTGAGGAACTTTGCCCGTTTAGAATTACGTCGAATTACGAGTTTGTGAATTTTTCGTACAGTCTTGTCGACGATTATAAAACCAGACTTATTATTGTGGACAAGGACTCTCTCTATTTTTACAAAACCGGACTTTGTTATTTGATTGAAAATATAAAAACTGATTTCACAAAAACGCTTTTTGCAACTCTTTTTGCAACTCAGAATAAAATGGACAAAGACGACATAATCCAATTTGTCGCGGCCGCAAATGTTATGCCGACCGAGTCTAAGATTGGCGATATTATTGAAAAGTCAAATAGTATTAAGGTTGGTGTTTACAGAAGATGAATAAGTTCAGTTTTTTACACATAAGCGATTTGCATCTTTGCGAGCCATTTAAGAACAATTTTTATCTTGATGGCTATTTTTTACGTGAAGAAATGTGGAAAACTTTGCAAAATGCTGTAATATTTGCAAATAACAAAAACATCGAATTTATTTTTATCACGGGTGACATTTTTAATAAAGAGTATTTTACAAAAGCACATGCTTTGAGATTTATGGAAATCTTGAAAAATTTTCGCGGCGAAAAGATTTTTATAATATTCGGAAACCATGATTTTGTTGGCGGTGACAATGTTCTCTTGGATGTTGACATTCCGGAAAATATAATAGTGAATTTTTCGAATGAAATCGACGAATTTGTTATGCCGGAGTACAATCTCTCTATTTTTATGCACAGCTGGACAAATGCAGTCGAGAGAGTTCCGGTTATTGATGCGATAAAATTTAAGTCGAAAAGAAATATTTTGCTTTTGCACAGCGGGACGAATGTTGACCCGAGCTATATGCCGGTTGCAATTTCCAGTTTGACGAGATTTGACTATGTGGCACTTGGACACATTCATAAACCAACGACGGTCTCCAAGAGTATATGCTATCCGGGAAGTTTGACGCCGCTATCAATCGGAGAAACAGGAGCTCATGGCGGCATGTATGGTATTTTTGACGAAAGCTTAAAATTGGAGTTTGTAAGGCTGTCTGAGTTACAATACACGAACGCCGAGATAGATGTTGACGGTCTTTCTTATGATGATATTGTTGAAACATTAAAAATTGAGGGTGGAATAAATATTTTAAGACTTAAAATTAAAGGCTCAAAAAATATTTATATAAATGTCGATGATTTGAAAGCGTCTTTGTCCAACTTTTATAAATTCGTCGAAATTGTCGATGAGAGAATTTATACGGAAGAATTTATGAAAGAGCATTCGGAAATATTTGAAGGAATAGTTAGATTTTTGGAAAAAAAGAATTTGGATGATAATTTGAGGAGTGAAGTTATAGAAAATGCGATTAAACATTTGGCAGGAACGAGATGATTATAAAAAATATTAGATTGATTGATTTTGGGGCGTATAGGGACCGAAGTTTTAATTTTGAGCAAGGTTTAAATTTAATATATGGTAAAAACGAAGTCGGTAAAAGCACTTTGAGGTCAAGTATTGATGCAGGATTATACGGTTTTTTAGACGGAAAGTCTATAAGGAAATCATACACTGACAGTTTTGAAACATATACAGGCGCTTCGTCGATAGTGAACATGAAAATAACTTCAAAAGGCAAAGAATATTTGATAGAAAGAAACATGGGGGCGGAAACTTGCAGAGTTTTCGACGAGGGGAATAATGATATTACAGATAATTTTTCTCTGACAAATAAGATTCCGACTCCGGGAAATGATTTTTTAAATGCGGACAGCGAAACTTTTAGAAGATTTTTCTATATCGACACGACAAAGAAGGATGTGGGCGATTTAGGATTTTTGATTCTAAAAGAAGAGATGGACGGAGATATTGTTTCAAAAGCGGTTAAAAATTTAAAAAAGGAAAACGAAGAGCTTGGAAGCGACCGATCGTGGCAAAAGAAAAGACCGAGAATAAAAAATGAGATTGCAAATTTGGAAGAAGAAATTAGGGTCGGGGAAGAAGCGCTTATTCAAAGTTCAAAGAAAAAAATCAAAACAGACGAAATTAATGATGAATTAAGAAAACATGACGCAAGACTTTTGAAGCTTTATAGGAGAGAGACGAAACTTGAGACCTTGAAAGATGAAATTTATCAAGATAGTTTAAATAGAAGCTCAAAAAAGAAGTCGACTGAAATTCTCTGTCCAATTCTTGCTGCTTTGTTCCTTTTAGGGGCATTTGTATCTAAATATGCATTAAATTTTGACAAATATTTTTGGCATTTAAATATTGTCGGAGTAATTTTTATCGCTCTGTCGATTGTAAGTAGAATAAAAACATCAAGTGGCAATGAAAAGGGCGAAGAAGAAATTCAAGATGTGCTCGGCGAAATTGCAACTGTAAATTCGAAAATTAAAGATATAAATGATTCGAAAATGGAGCTGCAAAAAGAACTTTCGTTTTTAGAAGGGCAGCTCGACAACATAATGAAAGTTTCGGAAAATACATTATATTTAAAGGACAGACTTTCTATATTAAAGCGGGAAGATGAAATAATGGACAGAGAGTATTTTGTTAATGAGCTTACAATTGAAGCACTTGAGTTTTTAAAAATTGAAAAGAAAAAAGCACCGAAGACTATGGTTATTAATAGGGCGGAGGATATCTATTTCAACATAACCGGGAAAAATGATTTACTAATAAGCGATAAGCTGGATTTCTTTTTGGACAGGGAAAGAAGGATGGATGAAAAAAATTTTTCGTCGGGGACTATGGAAGTTGCGATTTTTTCGCTGAAGCTTGCATTTAACGAATTTTTAACGGATGGAGATTTCATAGTTTTGGATGATGCTTTTTTGTTTGTTGACGATGAAAGACTGGAAAAAATTGCGGAGATATTGTATAATATTTCAAGTAAAAAACAGATTTTGTATTTTACATCCAATAAGAGATTACTGGACATAATAAATCGCAAATATTATAATATAAATGAGGTGATTATTTGATTTATGCGCTTTCCGATACACATCTTGACGGCGGGAAAAACAAACCTATGGATGTTTTTTCAGACAGTTGGATTGATCATAAAGAAAAGATTCAATTGAATTGGGAGCGTATAGTCAAAGGTGAGGACACTGTTCTTATTGCCGGGGATATAAGCTGGGCTATGAAATTGGAAGAGGCGATTCCGGATTTGGAATTTCTCGATTCGCTACCTGGAAAAAAGATTTTATCAAGGGGCAATCACGACTATTGGTGGTCTGGTTTGAAAAAGATGAATGACTTGAATCTAAAGACAATAAAATTCTTGCAAAATAATTCATACAGCGTCGAAGGTTATGAGGTTGCAGGTTCGAGAATTTGGCTCGATGACACCTCTAAAGAGTACGAAGAAAACGATAAAAAAATTACGGATAGAGAAATTATAAGATTGAAACTCAGTCTTGACACTTGCAAAAGCGAAAGACCGATAATTGCAATGCTTCATTATCCACCGTTCGACAATAATAAAAATCCGAATGTGTATGCAAAAATCCTTGAAGAGTATAATGTTGAAGCCTGTATTTATGGGCATCTCCATGCAAATGGACATCAAAATGCGGTAGAGGGAAAAATTAATGGAGTTGAATATTTTCTAACATCCTGTGATTTTATCGATTTTACACCTGTTATCATAAGGAGGTAACAACTATGAAATTAGTAGTAGGTAAAAACTATGACGATATGTCAAAACTTGCAGCTGAACAAATGATTGAAAACTGGAATGAAATAAAGGTTTTGGGTCTTGCAACCGGAAGCACTCCGCTCGGATTATACAATGAACTTATAAAAGCAAATGAAGAAGGAAGAATTTCTTTTGAGGATAAAATCAGCGTAAACCTCGATGAATACATCGGACTTCCGGATGGGCACAAGGAAAGTTACAGAACATTTATGAACGACAATCTTTTTGACAAAGTTGACATTGACAAGTCAAACACATATGTTCCGAAGGCAAAGGATGAACACGATACGAATGCCGGAGAAGAATATGAAAAGTTGGTGGAAAAATTGGGCGGTCAAGATGTACAAATTTTGGGAATCGGAGAAAACGGACATATTGCTTTCAATGAACCGGCACCTGAGCTAAACGGGAAAACGGGGATTGTGAAACTTACACAATCTACCATTCACGCAAATTCAAGATTCTTCAACAATGAAGATGAAGTGCCTAAATATGCAATATCAATGGGTATGGGAACGATTCTTCAAGCAAAAGAAATTATCCTTTTGGCAAGTGGAAAGAAAAAAGCGGATGCTATTAAAAAACTTTTAAATGATGATAAAATCACGACCGATTGTCCGGTTACATTCCTAAAACTACACAAAAATGTTACAGTTTATATCGACGAAGATATAAAAGAAGAATTGGATAAATAAGTTCAATGCTCGAAAAAGAGATAGAAGTAAAAGTTCTTGGCTTTGAGATTCAAGATTATATAAATATGGTCGAAAAAATCGGAGCAAAGAAGATTTCAACAGAAGAGCAAGTCAATCACAGATTTTTGGATGCAAAAACGGAAGGCGACTCATATTTGAGACTTCGAGAAGTTGGCGGCAAAGGATATTTCACTCTAAAAGAGAGAAGCTCATACGAAAACGCGAGAGTAAATAGTGAATTGACTACAGAAATTGCTGAGCCGAAAACATTTTTAAAAATTGCCGACAGACTTGGAATAAGATATACTTCGGAATCAAAGAAAAGAATAAAATATGTTTTGGACGATTTCGTTTTTGACATTGACAAATGGAGCGATGAGGTCTATCCGTATCCATATATGGAGATAGAGGCGAAGACGACGAAAGCGCTTCAAAAAATAATTGTTCGACTCGGGATTTCCGAAGAACATATTTCAACAAAATCAATAAAAGAACTTAAAGATGATTTAAACTCTTTATAAATTCACAAAATAAACCGAAAGAAAATTTTTCGGTTTATTTTTTTGCGTTAGTGACATTAATGACTCGAAAAAAATGTGCATATATGATATAATAATTTATGGAGGTTGCCATGAAAGATTCAGTTTTAAAAGAAAACATTATAGTTTTAAATTTGGGTGTTTTTTTTAGTGCAATCCTCGTGTTTTTGTCAAATAAAGTTTTAAACGGTATGGCTGTCAAATTTTTGGGAATCTGTGCAATCTCATATTTGATGGCTTTTCTTGTAGGAAAAACTGCACTTTTGATTCATATTTTATTGTCGAGTGCGTTTTTGGTTTTTCTGAATGGATATAAGCTTGATAGCACAATCGATTATATCCCATTTATTGTGGAGGTTTTTGTTGGGAGTTTTTTAATAAGTTTTATTAAAAATGTTTTTTATAACAACGAGCTTCTATCAAGTTTTTTTGCGGTTGTAATCGGAAGAATTTCGTTTTTTACAGCGGGATTTATACTTTATGATGTGATTTTAAAAAAAGGAATTTTTAATGAATTTTTGCTTAATCACTTGAACAATGAAGTTGTAGGAATGATTTTTTGTGTAATATTTGTGCCGTTTATTTGTTATAGCATTAAGAAAAACACAATCATGTGGAATTAGATATGGAGGTTTTATTATGAAATGGCGTGGAAGAGAAGGTAGCTCTAATATTGAAGATGGAAGAAGAACTTCATTCGGCGGAGGAGGTTTAAGACCGACCGGCGGATTTAGAATGGGTGGACTTGGACTTATTATAGTTGCGGTTTTGTATTTAATTATGGGTGGAAATCCTTTGGATATGATAACCGGTGGTGGGCCAAGTGTTTCCTCAAATTATGAACCGACAGCGGCCGATGAAGAAAAAATGGAATTTTTAAGTGTTGTTTTAAAAGATACGGAAGATGTTTGGAAGAAGATTTTTGAAGACAACGGATTAACTTATGAAGAACCTGTTATGCATATATTTCACGGTGCTGTAAAGAGTGCATGTGGAGTTCAATCTGCACAAGCCGGACCTTTTTACTGTCCGGGAGACCGAAAACTATATATGGACTTGGACTTTTTTGACGAACTCAGTAAAAACTTGGGTGCACAGGGAGATTTTGCAATTGCATATGTAGTTGCGCACGAAGTTGGCCACCATGTTCAAAATATGCTGGGAATAATGAGAGAACAACAATCAAAAAGACAAACTCTTTCAGAAACCGAATATAACAAAATTTCTGTTGCAATAGAGCTCCAAGCTGATTATCTCGCAGGTGTATTCGCCCGTTGGGAAGACGAAGCGGGTTATCTTGAAAAGGGAGATTTTATGGAAGCCATAAATGCAACATCTGCGGTCGGCGACGACACACTTCAAAAGAAATATCAAGGCGCAGTTGTTCCGGACTCATTTACACACGGAACAGCTGAACAAAGGGAAAGATGGTTTAAACGCGGATATGAAGCGGGCGATCTTTCACAAGGAGATACATTCAGTGTGCCTTATGACGAATTATAATTTTTAAAGTTTTAAATAGAGAAAGGAATGAACTTATGAAAACAGTTTATAGTGCTATACAACCGTCAGGAGATTTGACAATTGGAAATTATTTAGGAGCTCTAAGAAACTGGAAAAAATTGGAAGATGATTACAGATGCATTTTCGGAGTCGCTGATCTTCACGCAATCACAGTAAGACAAGACCCTGAAATGTTAAGAGAAAGGTCGAAAAAACTTATTGCAATTTATCTTGCAAACGGACTTGATCCGAAGAAGTCGATCATCTATGTAAACAGTCATGTGCCTGAACATGCTGAACTTGGATGGGCTCTTCACACATATACATCTCTCGGACAGCTGAACAGAATGCATCAGTTCAAGAGTAAAATAAAAGACAATGAAGAAAGGGCGAATGCCGGTCTTTATTGCTATCCGGTTTTGATGGCGGCTGATATTCTTCTTTACGACACGGACCTTGTGCCGGTTGGAGATGACCAAAAGCAACACGTTGAAATCACAAGGGATATTGCGGAAAGATTTAACGGAATATATGGAGAAACTTTTGTTATGCCGGAGCCGCTTATCGGCAAGATGGGAAACAGAATTAAAAGTTTACAAGATCCGACAATCAAGATGAGTAAATCAGACCCGAATCCGGCGGCATATATACTTCTTCTTGAAGAATATAACTCAATTAAAAAGAAAATAAACAGAGCAGTTACAGACTCGGTTGGAGAAATAAATTATTCAAAAGATCAGCCGGGAGTTTCAAACCTTCTTGAAATTTATCAATCTTGCACGGATGAAAAGATGGAAGATATTCTATCAAAATTTGAAGGAAAGGGTTATGGGGAGTTAAAAAAAGCTGTAATTGAAGCTGTCGAAAACTCAATCGGTCCGGTTAGAGACAAGACAAATGAACTCTTACAAAATGAGGACTATCTTATTGAAGTTGCACACGACGGAATGATTAGGGCGAGAGAAATTGCATCAAAAACACTCGAAAGAGTTTATGAAAAAATAGGATTTTTGAGGGGAATGTAATGAAAATATTGATTGTTGGCGGAGGAGCCAGGGAGTATGCTATAGGTGAAAAAATTAAGAGTCAACGCGGAAGTGATGTTGAACTTATCTTCGCACCCGGCAATGGCGGTACACAGCTCATCGGTAAAAATGTAGATATCGGTGACACTGATATTTCAAAACTTTTAGATTTTGCAAAAAATGAAAAAGTTGATTTTACAATTGTCGGTCCGGAAGCACCTCTTTGCGAGGGCATTGTGGATGTTTTTAGTGGAGCAGGACTCAAAATATTCGGGCCTGATAAAAAAGCTTCGAAGCTCGAAGGTTCAAAGGAATTTACAAAAGAAGTTTTAAAACTCGAAAATATTCCTACTGCTGAATATAAAACTTTCACAAACTCAGATGAAGCTATTAAATATGCAAAAGAACTTAGAGATAAAAATTTAAAAAATAAAGTTGTTCTAAAAGCGGACGGACTTGCTTCGGGAAAAGGTGTTATCATAGCAGAACATGACGAAGAAATTGAAGAAGGCATAAGAAATGTTTTGGATAATAAGATTTTCGGAGATCAAAAGATTTTGATTGAAGAATTCCTTTGGGGTTTTGAAACGAGTTTAATCGGATTTTTAGACGGCGAGACAATAAAGCTATTCAATCCGACCAGAGACCACAAGACGATTTTTGAAGGAAATGTCGGAGCAAACACCGGTGGAATGGGAACGTTCACTCCTGACTTTGAAGCTTTGGTTTATAGAGAAGAAATTGATGAAAAAATTATCCAACCGCTTGTTCATGCATTGAAAAAAGCGGAAATTGATTACAAGGGCGTCATTTTCTTGGGACTTATTATTTCGGAAGATGGTCCTAGAGTTCTTGAAATCAACTGCAGATTCGGCGATCCTGAAACACAATGCTTGATGATGAATCTTGAAAGCGATTTGCTTGATTTGATGATAAAGACCACCGAAAAAAATCTAAAGGACGCGGAACTTGTTTTAAACGATAAAAGAATAGTTAATGTCGTTTTAGCAAGTGGAGGATATCCGGGAGATTATAAAAAAGGCTTTGAAATAAATGGTTTGGCATCTCTCGAACACTCTAAAATATATTATGGCGGCGTTAAAGAAAAAGACGATAAAATTTATACAAACGGAGGACGCGTGCTTGGAATTTGTGCGTGCGGTGAAAGTTTTGATGAAGCGATGGAAAGAGCATATAGTGATGTTCAAAAAGTTCATTTTAATGATGTTTATTACAGAAAGGATATTGCGCCAATGGTAAAGAGAATTTATGTTTGGAAAAAAGACGGATTTGATGTTCCTTCAAATTCCGTGAAACATCTGCTCAAAGAAGAGTTTGGAAAAACTTTTAAAAATTTGAAATTGTATAGAAGATATGACATTGACGGATTGACAGATGCTGAAATTGATGATATTAAAGACACCATTTTAAGAGAACCTCCGGTTGATGAAATTGCGACCGGAAATGATGCAATTGATTTGCAAACAAAACTCGAAAATTCAATTGTTATAAAATATAAATCGGGACAATTTGACCAAAGAAAGAAAGGACTTTTGGACACAATAAAAGCGGTTCTTCCTGAATCAAATGTCGATGCTGAAGTTGAAGAGGTAATAACAATTCCGGGCGCAACTGATGAAGAAATCAAAAAGATTAAGGCGATTTTAATAAACCCTGTCGACCAAGAAGAGGGAGAACTTCTTGAAATTCCTGCATCTTTAAGAGATATGTCAAAGAGATCGAATGAAATTTTGACATATGACGGATTTAAAGATATGAGCGAAAAAGAACTTGAAGAATTTCACGATTCGCATTCACTTGCAATGAGTGTTGCCGATTTAAAAACAATACAGGATTATTGCAAGAAAGAAGATAAAGACCCGACAGACACGGAAATTTCAATTCTCGACACATATTGGAGCGACCACTGTAGACACACAACATTCTTCACAAATCTTGAAGATGTTGAATTTAAGAATACCGATTCAAAACGTGACGAAGCGATAAAAGAAGCATTCAAAAAATATCTCGAAATGAGAGAAAAAGCAAATGCAAAGAAGCCTGTTTCGTTGATGGACATGAGTACGATTCAATCAAAACTCATGAGAAAAGAAGGAAAACTTGACGACGTTGAAGTAAGTGATGAAATAAACGCTTGTACTCTCATTATTCCGGCTGATGTTGACGGAAAAACAGAGGAATATTTGTTATTTTTCAAAAATGAAACACACAACCACCCGACAGAAATTGAACCGTTCGGTGGAGCTCAAACATGTTTGGGCGGGGCTATAAGAGACCCGCTTTCAGGTAGAGGATATGTTTATCAAGCAATGAGAATAACAGGTGCGAGCGATCCTATAAACGACTACAAATTGGAAGGAAAGCTTACGCAAAAGAAAATTATTCGCGATGCATTGAAGGGATACAGCTCATACGGAAATCAAATCGGTTTACCGACCGGCTATGTTGAAGAACTTTTCCACCCGGGATACAAGGCAAAGAGAATGGAAGTCGGAGCTGTTATGGGAGCAGCACCGAGAAAGAATGTCATTAGAGAAAAAACGCTTCCTGGAGATGTTGTCATCTTACTTGGTGGAAGAACTGGAAGAGACGGAGTAGGTGGAGCAACAGGTTCGTCAAAAGTTCACACAAAGGACAGCGTAAAAAAATCGGGTGCAGAAGTTCAAAAAGGACATGCGCCGACTGAAAGAAAAATTCAAAGACTCATGAGAAGAACCGAAGCGGCATCATTAATTAAGAAATGTAACGACTTTGGCGCCGGAGGAGTTTCAGTTGCAATCGGTGAACTTGCAGACAGTTTGGATATTTATTTGGACAGAGTTCCGCTAAAATACAAAGGTTTAACACCGAGAGAAATTGCAATAAGTGAGTCTCAAGAAAGAATGGCTGTAGTTGTTTCAAAAGAAAATATGGAAGAGTTTTTGAAATATGCAGACGAAGAAAATCTCGAAGCTACTCATGTTGCAGATGTAACCGACACAGGTAGAGTTAAAATGTACTATGATGACAAAATTGCTTGCGACATGAGCCGTGAATTTATGGATTCAACGGGCGCACCGAGAAAGCAAAAAGTTGTTGTCGATTCAAACAATTCGGTAAAATATTTCGATGAAAAGAACGAGAACGATCTAAATAAATATCTCTTAGAAGAGATTAAAGGAATCAACCACGCATCAAAGAAAAATCTCTTGGAACATTTCGACTTTTCTGTAGGAAGAGCTACATCAATGATGCCGCTCGGAGGAAAGAATCAAATCACCCCAATCAATTCAATGGTTGCAAAGATTCCGTCAAAAACTGATTTGACAAATACAGTAAGTTATATGAGTTTCGGATTTATTCCTGAACTCAGCGCCGAAGACCCGTTCTTAGGCGGTTATTATGCAGTTTTAATTTCAGTTTTGAAAGCAGTTGCAACAGGGGCGCCGCTCGACACAATACGTCTTTCATATCAAGAATATTTTGAAAAGCTTGAAGATGCGCCTGAAAAATGGCAAAAACCTTTCATAGCTCTCTTGGGCGCAATGAAAGCATCGAACCTAACACAAACACCGCCTATCGGAGGTAAAGACTCGATGAGCGGAAGCTTTGAAGATATTCATGTTCCACCGACACTCATCAGTTTTGCAGTCGGTTATGGCGACAAAAATGCTGTGACAACTTCTGAACTTAAAGGTGGATATAAGCTTGGTATTGTTAGAAACGAAATTGAAAACGGACTAATTGATGAAAATCAATTCTTAAAGAATTTAAATCTCATCGAAACAGAAATAAAGAGCGGCAATATAAAGACTGCATATGTTGTTGACAGAGAAAATATTTTGCTCTCTCTAATGAAGATGAGTTTCGGAAACGATATTGGATTTGACATTACACTCGATGCAAAAACTCTACTTTCAAACAGACCGCTCGATGTCATTGTTGAATACGAAAATGAATTCGACGGCGTTAAAAATATCGGGTCAACCGGTGGGGAAGAGTTTAAAGTAAATGGAACAACGCTTCAATACGAAGCAATCAAGGATTCTTTCGTTCACGGACTCGACGAAGTTTACGGAACACCGATTGAAAAAGAAGCAAAGGACCTAAATTGGAATTCGGCTTCACAAAGAAGAACACATTCAAATAAAAAGGTTGAAACACCGCTTGTAACAATTGCGGTATTTGAGGGTACGAATAGCGAATACGATTCAAGAATTGCATTTGAAAGAGCGGGCGCAAAGGTAAATGAAGTTCTTATAAAGAACATTACACCTGAAAAGCTTGAAAGTTCAATTGAAGAACTTGCAGACTCAATAAAAAAATCTCAAATGTTCTTTATTCCGGGTGGTTTCTCAATGAGTGACGAACCGGATGGAAGTGCAAAGTTCATTGCAAATGTGCTAAGAAATGAAAAAGTTTCAAGCGCAATCGAATATTTGCTCGATGAAAACGGACAAGACGGATTAATTCTTGGTATTTGCAACGGTTTCCAAGCACTGATTAAAACGGGACTTCTTCCATATGGAAAGATTATGAAGCTTGAAGAAACTTCGCCAACTCTAACATATAACGAAGTCGGTCGCCACATTTCAAAAATAATTCCGACAGTCGGTATTACAAATGACGGTCCATGGCTCAAGTATATAGAAAAGGATGTCTGCTACAATGTTCCTATTTCACACGGAGAAGGAAGATTTGTTGCGGATGACAACTGTATCGAAGAGCTTATAAAGAACAATCAAATTGCATTTAAATATGTAATCAATCCTAACGGTTCAAAATGTGATATTGAAGGAATTATGGACAAGACAGGAAAGATTTTAGGAAAGATGGGACACTCTGAACGTGTATCAGATGACACTTATAAAAACTTCGGCGAAATTGAAATCGAAGAACTATTTAAATCCGGAGTTGAATACTTTAAATAAAATATGTATGAAAAAAGCAAGATATGAATTCATATCTTGCTTTTTTTATATTTCGTATTCAAGTAAATGTTTTTCAAACGAAGTTACATTCATTGAGAAGAGTATAAATCCAATTAGAACAAGAATAACAGGAACTGAAAGCAATATATAAGGCAATTTGTCTATTTCCACAATTCCATTTTGTAGAAGTTTTTTAATCAAGGAATAGAGTGCAAAGCCGATTGCAAATAATGATAGCGTGAGTTTTAAAACATTCATATTTTGTTTGATTGCCTGTTGCGGCGTGTCCCATTTTAATTTAGGACTTCTTATATCAAAGAAGAGACCCAAGTTTGAAATGAAAAATGAGGCGAATACGAATCCTAATAACCCAAAAAGTATCAGATAAAAATACTTTCCAAGCGCAATCATAAGAATTATAAATATCGGTATTTGTGAAATAATTTTTAGAAGTGTTGATGCAACGATGCGTCCCTTTATATGATCCTTTGAATTTATTGGAAGCGATTTTAGAAGTCTAATATTTTTTCCTTCTCTTGAAATAGAGGTTGCCGATGGATCATTTGTGATTCCTGAAATTAAGGATAGTAGAAATCCTACAAGAAAAATAAGAACTATAGTTAATAAAAATTCCTCCGATATAAATGGATATATTTTTTCATGTATATTGGAAATGAGAGAGAGGACTCCGCCGCTTGCACCCATATCTTCTTTTGCGGCATTGAAAAATCCAATCAGAAAAACAATTATTATGAATACGCCGGTGAACATCGTATTAAAAAGATAAATAGGTGTTTTTATAATTTCATACATTTCTTTTTTTGCAAGAGTGAATGAAACCGGTGTTGATTTAACTTTTGAAAGATTTATTTTTTTCTTTTTATTAGGGCTAACACGGTTTTGTTGGAAGCCTTTTAAAAACGGCTTGACCATAAGGTTCGACGTTAAATAGAAAAGAACAGCGCACAATCCGACGAGTATTATGAGCGATAAAATACTGACGCTTTCGCCATTAAGTCCTATTGATTTTTGAAATAAGTTATCGAAAGGGAAGATGTATTTTAGAATGTTTTTAGAATTATTAAAGAAAGCACTGAACTTTTCTTCGGAGCTGACCTTAGGAATCATTATTTGATAAAATACAAAAAACGCTAAACCGAGTAAAAGAGAAATAAATTGAAATTTGTTTTTAAGGTTTGGAATTTTTGTTATATATTGCATTATAAAAATCGTAAATAGCGAAATAATTGAAGTGACAATTATCGGTATTGAAATGGAACCTATTATAAAAAACAAATAATATAAAATCCCGGCATTTTTTAAGATTCCGTATTTTAATGCGGCAGGATATGCAATAAAAAGATAAACAATAAAGTTTGTCATACTCATAGAAACTATTTTTGAGGCAATTATATCATTTATCTTTATCGGCAGTCTTGTCAAGATTTTTATGTCATCGCTGAAAAAGAAATTACTCATCGAGGCTGAAAGTGTAAAAACTATAGAAAAAAATGTTGCAGCAAGCATAGTTCCCTTGACTATATCTTCAGGCTTAACTCCGGTTGAGTTGAAGGCGGGAAGGACGATGCTATAATTTATAATACAAGCGTACGCCAAAATTATCAGCAGGGCAATTACGCCTTTTAATCTTTCCTTTAGCGGTTTTTGCGATCTTGATGGATGAATAATGTTTTCAATAAAAGAGAATTGCAAATAAAAGTCCTTTTTTGTCAGTAGAAAGAGTTTATTTTTCATCATCCGTTAACTCCAAGAAAATCTTTTCGAGACTTCCGTCTTCGCCCATTTTTTGTTTAATAGAATCGAAAGTGCCGCTAACAACAAGCTTACCCTTATTTATGATTGCAATTTCGTCACATATATTTTCAGCAACTTCCATAACGTGTGTTGAGAAGAAAACAGTTTTATCATTATCAGCCATCTCTCTCATTATTTCTTTAAGTCTGAAACTGCTTTTTGCATCGAGACCGACCATCGGTTCATCCAGAATAAAAACTTCCGGTTCAGTTATAAGAGCGGAGATAATTATAATTTTTTGTTGCATACCGTGAGAATATGAAGAAATTTCAGCGCCAAGATTGTCTGTCATTTCAAAAAGTTCCGAATATTTTTTTATATTCTCAACTCTTTTATTTTCGTCTATTTCATAAACATCTGCAATAAAGTTTAAAAACTGTATTCCGGACATCTTGTCGTATGCAGTAGGCGTGTCTGAAACATATGCCAATTGTTTTTTTGATTCATATGGATATTTTTCGACGTCAATACCGTTAATAAGGATGGAACCTGATGTAATGGATAGAGCATTTGTAATCATATTGATGGTTGTTGATTTACCGGCGCCGTTTGGTCCTAAAAATCCGTAAATCTTTCCGCTCGGTATGGTTAGAGTAATGTCGTCGACAACTGTATTTTTGCCGAATTTTTTAGTTAGGTTTTTGAGTTCAATCATTTTATCTCCTTAAAAATAAGAAAAGGATAAATCCTAAAATTTATCCTTTTGTTTTAGTTTTTTAGTTTTAATAAACTTATTTATCTCTTTCTTCAAATTTGTGTTCAATTACAGCTTGAGCAGCAGCCAATCTTGCAATTGGAACTCTGTATGGTGAACAACTTACATAGTCAAGATTGATATCATCACAGAATTTAATTGAGTCAGGATCTCCGCCGGCTTCGCCGCAAACTCCGATGTGGATGTTCGGGTTTGATTTTCTTCCAAGTGTTGTAGCCATATCGAGAAGCTTTCCGACACCGCTTGTATCAAGTGATTCAAAAGGAGAGACCTTGAAGATTTTTTTATCCAAATAATCGTTGATGAATTTTCCGTAGTCGTCTCTTGAATAACCAAAGACCATTTGAGTCATATCGTTGGTTCCGAAACTGAAGAAGTCTGCTTCTGTTGCAATTTCATCAGCAAGAAGAGCAGCACGAGGAACCTCAATCATTGTTCCGATTTCGTAGTGAATTTCTTCACCTTTTTCTTCAAAGACTGTATTTATTTCTTCAAGAATTTCAGATTTTACATATTTCAATTCTTTTAGTTCGCCGATTAGCGGAATCATGATTTGCGGTTTAACAGTTTTTCCTTCCGCACTTACTTCAAGAGCTGCTTCAATTATTGCTCTTGCTTGCATTCTGTAAATTTCAGGATAGGTGACAGCAAGTCTACAACCTCTGTGTCCAAGCATCGGGTTGAATTCTTTGAGCTCTTCGATTCTTGTTCTTAAAACTTCTTCATCAACTCCCATATCCTTTGCGATTGATATGATATCTTCATCTTTAACAGGGAGGAATTCGTGGAGTGGTGGGTCAAGAAGTCTTACGGTTACAGGAAGACCGTCCATTGCTTCAAAAATGCCTTTGAAGTCTTCTTTTTGGTATGGAAGAAGTTTTGCTAAATATTTTTCTCTTTCTTCCTTTGTGTCAGCAAGAATCATCTTGCGAACATTTTTGATTCTGGCTTCATCGAAGAACATATGTTCGGTTCTTGTAAGACCGATTCCTTCTGCACCGAAATCTTTTGCAGTTTTTGCGTCTTTCGGTGTATCGGCGTTTGTAAGAACACCAAGTTTTCTTACTTCATCTGCCCAAGACATAAACTTTCCGAAATTTCCGGTTAGGGAAGGTTCGATCTTTTTAATGTCGCCTAAATATACTGTACCGGTTGTACCGTCTATTGAAATGATATCTCCTTCTTTGAGATCTCCATTTTTACCTTTAATTATTTTTTTGTTTTCTTCAACTCTGAGTTCACTTGTTCCTGCAACACAGCATTTACCCATACCTCTTGCGACAACAGCTGCGTGAGAAGTCATACCTCCGCGTGCAGTCAAAATACCTTCAGCCAAAACCATTCCATCGATATCTTCAGGAGAAGTTTCTTCTCTTACGAGAATAGTTTTGATTCCTGCTTCGTGTTTTTCTCTCACAGCTTCAGGAGTAAATACGATTTCACCTGATGCAGCTCCCGGACTTGCAGGAAGACCTTTTGCATATGGAACCTTGTCCTTTAATTCATCCGGGTCAAATTGATAGTGCATAAGTTGATTTAAACTGTTCGGTTCAAGCTTCATCAAAGCTTCTTCTTTTGTGACAAGACCTTCTTCATACATATCAACTGCAATATTTAGAGCAGCTCTTGCGGTTCTCTTGCCGTTTCTGCATTGTAGGAAGTACAGCTTGCCGTCTTCAATTGTAAATTCAACGTCTTGCATATCCTTGTAATGCTTTTCAAGATTTTCGATAATGTCGAGGAATTGGTCATATACTTTTTTATTTGTATCTTCAAGTTGTGAAATACTTTGCGGGGTTCTTACACCTGAAACAACGTCTTCACCTTGAGCGTTCATAAGGAATTCGCCGAACAATTTGTTTTCTCCGTCTGACGGGCTTCTTGAGAAACAAACACCTGTTCCTGAATTATCGCCCATATTACCGAAGACCATTGATTGAACATTTACAGCAGTTCCTAGATTGTCGTCAATTTTGTGGAGTCTTCTGTATGTCTTTGCTCTTGGATTCATCCACGAATCAAAAACAGCTTTGATAGCGATTTCAAGTTGTTTTTTCGGGTCAGTAGGGAAGTCTTCTTTGATATATTCCTTATATTTTTCTTTATATCTTCTAACTGTTTCTTTAAGGCCTTCAACTGAAACTTCTTGGTCGCTGTTGACGCCTTCTTTTTTCTTAATATCATTAAATATGTCGTCGAATTCATATTTCGGGATGTTCATAGCAACATCGGAAAACATTTGAATAAATCTTCTGTAGCTGTCCCAAGCAAATCTTTCGTTTGAGGATTTTTTTACGAGGCCTTCAACGGTTTCGTCATTTAAACCTAAATTTAAAATTGTATCCATCATACCCGGCATAGAAAAAACAGCGCCGCTTCTTACGGAGAATAGGAGTGGATTTTCATTATCCCCGAATTTCTTTTCAATCTTAGTTTCGACTTCAGCGATCCTTTTTGTAACTTCTTCCATCAATCCTTCCGGAAGATTTTCGTCATTATTATAAAATGCTGTGCATGCTTCGGTTGAAATTGTAAATCCCGGGGGTACAGGTATCCCCAAATTTGTCATTTCACATAAATTTGCACCCTTGCCGCCTAGCAATGAGCGCATTTTTGCATTACCTTCTTCGAAACTGTAAGTAAACTTGTTCATGTTTCCTCCTCATTTACTAATTCTTTTAGAAATAAAAACCGTTGCTTCTTCGATTGCCATCTTATCTAAATCTATAACTGGTATTCGAAGCGTTTTATAAATATCATGGGCGTACATAAGTTCGTCAAATATTCTTTCTTCGGTTGCATAATTCGAGTTTATGCCAAGATTCTCTTCGCGAGATAATCTGTGTTTTCTGATTGAATCGACGCTTCTTGTTAAACCGAAAGTTTTTTCCCTTGGAAGAGACTTTAGCATTTCAGTTAAATTTGCTTCCGGCACAAGTGGAATATTGCAAACTTTTAAATCAAAATAGCCCATATAAAATGAAAGTGGTGTTTTACCAACCCTCGATGGACCAAGCAATATTACGTCCGCATCATTTAAATCTGATAGGATTTTTCCGTCATCATAATCATGGCAAAAATCAATATTTTTATAATCCATCGTTTCACCTCTCACTCGTTTTATTATATCACATTTATATTTTTTTTTAAAGATTATAACTCTTTTATTTTTCTTTGGTGAAGTGTTATAAATGTCGTCTTTTCCTTGAAGTTTGAAGAATTAAATGTTATAATTAAACGGATAGAGGTGTAAAATATGTACGATGATAAAAATGAATTAATCGATGAAAACGATGAAAAATTAATAGAAGATAAAGATGTTTCGGAAGAAATTGTTGAACCGCTCGATGATAGCGATGAAGTTTCAGAAGATACTGATAATCAAGATAAAGCAAAGAGGATAAAAAAAGAAGTGATTGAATGGATAAAGAGTTTGGCATCGGCAGCGATCATTGCGATTTTAATTGTAAAATTTGTCTTTGCATTCACAGTTGTTGACGGCAAAAGCATGATGCCTACTTTACACAACAGAGACAGACTTATAGAGCTCAAACTTGATAAGTTGTTTAGAAGTTTTAAACGTGGAGACATTGTTGTTTTAAGAGATGAAGTTAAAACAGACGATAATTATTATGTAAAAAGAGTTGTAGGTCTTCCGGGTGAACATATTGAGATCGAAAACGGAAGCGTGTTTATTGACGGCGAACTAATCGATGAGCCGTATATTGAAACGGGAATTTATACAGAAGGAAATATTTCGATTGATTTATCGGATGAAGAATATTTTGTTTTGGGTGACAATCGTCTTCCGCTTGCAAGTAGAGATTCAAGGTCGTTCGGACCGATTGACAAAAAAAGCATCGGCGGAAGATGCGTCTTTAGAGTTTTTCCATTTGATAGAATCGGAAAGTTGAGGTAGTTATTTATGAAAAAAGAGCATATAAGAAATTTCTCTATCATTGCCCATATTGACCATGGTAAAAGCACTCTCGCAGACAGACTTTTGGAAGCTACCAATACAGTTGAACTAAGAGATATGAGAGAGCAAACCTTGGACAGTATGGACCTTGAAAGAGAAAGAGGCATTACAATAAAGCTTAAAGCTGTCAGACTTTTTTATAAAGCTGACGATGGCAAAACATACACATTAAACTTGATTGACACCCCGGGCCACGTTGACTTCAACTATGAAGTTTCACGTTCACTTGCAGCATGCGAAGGAGCTGTTTTGGTTGTCGACGCAACGCAAGGTGTTGAAGCTCAAACGCTCGGCAATGTTTATCTTGCACTCGACCAAGATTTGGAGATTCTTCCGGTTATAAACAAAATGGATTTACCAAGCGCAATGCCGGACGAAGTTAAACATGAAATTGAAGATGTAATTGGACTTGATGCATCCGAAGCGCCGCTGATTTCAGCAAAGACCGGATTAAATATTAAAGACGTTTTAGAATATATTGTAAAACAGGTTCCGGCTCCTGAAGGAGATGAAGATGCACCGCTAAAAGCACTCATATTCGACTCATACTATGACCCGTATTTGGGAGTTGTATGTTATGTAAGAGTCTTTGATGGAAGTATTAAAGCCGGAATGAATATTAAATTTATGTCCACAAACCAAGAGTTCGAAGTTACCGAAGTTGGCGTGAATATAACACACATGCTAAAAGTTGACGAACTTAAAGCAGGAGACGTAGGATATTTCACAGCTTCTGTTAAGGAAGTCAAGGATGCAAGAGTGGGTGACACTGTCACAGATGCTGCAAGACCTACAAAAGAACGTCTTCCGGGCTACAAGGCCGTAGTGCCGATGGTGTACTGCGGAATTTATCCGTCCGAAGGTGAGGACTACAACACGGTGAGAGAAGCGCTCGAAAAATTAAAAGTAAACGATGCATCCCTCACATTTGAACCGGAAACATCAAAGGCCTTGGGCTTCGGTTTTAGATGCGGTTTCTTGGGACTTCTACACATGGAAATCATTCAAGAAAGACTCGACAGAGAATTTGATTTAAATATTATTGCAACTGCACCGTCTGTAATTTATAGAGTTCACAAAACCGACGGGGAAGTGCTTGAAATACAAAATCCGACGAATTTACCGTCGCCGGGCGAAATAGATTTTATTGAAGAACCGATGGTTGATGCAAATATTATGGCACCGAAAGAATATGTTGGAAACATTATGGACATTTGCATCGATAGAAGAGGACAATTTAAAAATATGGAATATCTCGACGAAAGAAGAGTTGTTTTGCATTTTAGAATGCCGTTAAATGAAGTTATATATGATTTCTTCGATGCGCTTAAATCAAATACAAAGGGATATGCGTCGCTCGACTATGAACTTGCAGGATACGAAGAAAGTGATCTTGTTAAACTAGATATTTTAATCAATGGAGAACTTGTTGACGCATTCAGTTTAATCGTTCACGAATCAAAAGCTTACGCAAGGGGACGTGATATCGCCGAAAGACTTAAAGATGTAATTCCAAGACATCAATTTGCTGTTCCTATTCAAGCGGCAATCGGTTCAAAGATTATTGCAAGAGAAACAATTTCCGCTCTTAGAAAAGACGTTCTTGCAAAATGTTACGGCGGAGACATTTCAAGAAAGAAGAAACTACTTGAAAAACAAAAAGAAGGTAAAAAGAGAATGCGCTCTGTAGGAAATGTTGACGTTCCGCAAGAAGCATTTATGGAAGTTTTAAAATATAAGGAAAAGTAATGAATTTAGGAATTTATATACACATACCGTTTTGCAAAAGCAAATGCAGTTATTGCGATTTTTTAAGCTTTGTTCCTAAAAGCGAAGATGAAAAAAATAAATATGTGGATTATATAATAAAGGAAATAAATCTTTATTCAAAACTTTATGGAAAGAGGTGTGTCGACTCAATTTATTTTGGGGGCGGCACGCCTTCTTTAATTGGAACAAAGAATGTAAATAGGATTATGGGTGCAATATACAATGGTTTTAATGTTTCAAATGATTCTGAAAACACTCTCGAGATAAATCCGGGAACAACTGACGATGATCTATATAAAGAGATTTATAAAACAGGAATAAATAGAGCGAGCCTGGGACTGCAGACGTCTGATGATGAAATTATAAAGTCTTTAAATAGAACTTCTTCATTTAAAGATTTTTTAAAAGCGGTTGATGAATTGAAAGAAAATGAAATAAAAAACATTTCAGCCGATTTGATGTTATCTCTTCCGGGAAACACTGAAGAGCAGGAGTTAAAAGATGCAAAAATGCTCAGCGAGTTGGGAATAAATCATATTTCTGCGTACAGTCTTATTGTGCATGAAAACACTCCAATCTATGAAGAAATAAAAAACAAAAAACTAATACTTTCGAGCGAGGATGATGAACGGAAGAGTTATCACGACCTTTCGAAATATTTAGCCGAACTTGGTTATGAGAGATATGAAATTTCAAATTTTGCAAAGCCGGGTTTCGAGTCAAGACACAATAAAAAATACTGGAATCTCGAAGAGTATCTTGCATTTGGTATTGGCGCTGCGGCATTTATAGAAAGCGAAAGGAGAAAGAATTTTTCGAATATCAAATATTTTTACGAAGCGCTTGATAGAAACGCACTTCCATATAGAGTTGAGTACGTGCTTGATTTAAACGATAAGATGAGCGAATATTCATTTCTTAATATAAGGACAAAGGATGGAATTTCTCTCGAGAAATTTAAAGAAAAATTTGATGAAGAATTTTTCAAAGTGTTTGATTTAAAAAAACACTTTGATTCCGGGCTTTTAAAATTGGAGAATAATCATGTTATCTTGACAGAAAAGGGAATGGACCTTTCAAACCTTGTGGAAGTTGATTTACTTTTATAAAATGTTTTAAAATCATAAATTGGGGTATAAAACTTGTGGTTAGCACTCGAGAGTTATAAGTGCTAACGTTTATCATTTATTGTTAAAATTTTTATAAAATATTACCTTAAATGTGATTAAATGAAAATTATGTGGGTATATATTTATTAGTTAGCACTCACGACTTGAGATTGCTAATAAAAAGTGGGAGGTGTAAAATGTTAAGTCAAAGAGAGCTGAAAATTTTAAACAGTATTATAAACTCTTTCATTGAAACCGGTCAGCCGGTCGGCTCAAGAACTATAGAGAAAAACTATGACATCGGACTTAGCGCCGCCACTATAAGAAATGTAATGAGTGATTTGGAAGAAAAGGGATTTATTTCAAAAACGCATCACTCAAGCGGTAGGATTCCTTCCGGATTTGCTATTGAAAATTATGTGTTGGACTTGATTGATTCTTCAACGAAACAGGAAGACAACCCTAGAAAATTTGTTAAGAGCTTGTTGGAATCTGAGGGGACAAAGCTTGAGAAGATGATGCTTAAAGCGGGTGAAGTTCTTAATTTGATGACAAATTATGCCACTTTAACATTTATTCCTCATTATAACGATGCTGAAATTTCTCAAGTATTTGCAAAGCGCATAGACGATATGAACCTTCTATTTGTAATAATGACAAAGGATTTGGATGTTTCTACAAATGTTGTTCATGACGGTGGAGTTATTGATGAAGAGAAATTTAATAATTTTCTTAAGCATTATTTTTATGATAGAAAAGTCAGTTATTTTCTCGAAAATCTTGAAGAACTATACAAAAAAGAATTTTTCGGCAAATTGGATGTATTAAAAAACATTTTAAAAGATATAGAGTCGGATGAATCCATGGAAGATGAATTGATTTTAAGTGGAGTGACTAGACTACTCGAACATCCGGATTTTATAGATTCAGAGAATGTTAAAACAGTTGCTATGATTATGGAAGACAGTTCGCAGATAAAAGATTTAATTAAGGAAAGCGATGATAAGCGAATTAGCGTTCATATCGGCGACGAAAACTCAAATTTAAAAAATTTGACAGTAATAACCTCAAACATATTGCTCGACAGCGACCGGACCGCATCGTTTGGAATAATCGCTCCGGTCAGGATGAATTATTCAAATGCTATAAATGCAATTTTGGAGCTTGACAAGACTTTGAGGTTTCTACATGCGAGCTTGAAAGGGGATGAGGGCTAAATGAAAGAGAAAAAAGATTTAAATAATGAAGTCGATGAAAAAATTACAGAAGAAGAAGTTGCGGAGGAAAGTGTTCAATCGGATATATGCGACGAAGATTTAAATGAGTCGGATAATCTCAGCGGAGAAATTGATTCACTAAAGACACAGCTTATAAGACTTCAAGCGGATTTTACAAACTTTAAAAAGAGAGCTCAAAAGAGAGAGCACGACAGTGTAAATTTGGGAGTTGAAAAATTTGCGGAGGTTTTATTTCCTGTAATTGACAATTTCGATATTGCGCTTTCACATATAGAGGATAAAAATATATATGACGGCGTGAAGATGATATACGATCAAGTAATTGAAGCTTTTAGAAATGTAGATATAAATGTAATGGAAAGCGATGGGGCAGTTTTTGATCCGAATCTGCACTACGCAGTAATGATGGAAGAAAAAGATGGAGTTCAAAGTGGAATTATAACCGAAACTCTAAAAAAAGGATTTATGCTGGGAGATAAAGTAATACGCCCGGCAATGGTAAAAGTAAGTAAGTAATTATAAATTAAGGAGGATTTTTTAAATGAGTAAAATTATTGGTATTGACTTAGGAACAACAAATTCATGTGTTGCAGTTATGGAAGGAGGAGATCCTACTGTTATCCACAATATCGAAGGTAACAGAACTACTCCAAGTATTGTAGCGTTCACAAAAGAAGGAGAAAGATTGGTTGGGGAAACAGCAAAAAGACAAGCTGTTACAAACCCGGATAGAACAATTTCTTCTATTAAAAGAGAAATGGGCACCGATTATAAAATTAGTATTGATGGAAAAGATTATACACCGGAAGAAATCTCGGCAATGATTCTTCAAAAGTTAAAAGCAGATGCTGAAAGCTATCTCGGCGAAACGATTGAAGATGCAGTAATAACAGTTCCTGCATATTTCACAGATGCTCAAAGACAAGCAACAAAGGACGCAGGAAGAATTGCCGGATTAAATGTAAAGAGAATTATTAATGAACCGACTGCTGCTGCACTTGCATACGGAATGGACAAAGAAGAAGGTCAACACAAGATTATGGTTTATGACCTTGGTGGAGGAACATTCGACGTTTCAATTCTTGAAGTTGGCGACGGTGTATTCGAAGTTATGGCTACAAGAGGAAACAACAGACTTGGTGGAGACGACTTCGACAATAAACTTGTTGATTATATTGCAGATGAATTCCAAAAAGAAAACGGAGTTGATTTGAAATCAGATAAGATGAGCCTTCAAAGACTTAAAGAAGCTGCTGAAAAAGCAAAGAAGGAACTCTCATCAACAATGACCACAAACATTAACTTGCCATTTATTACAGCAACTCAAAATGGACCGCTTCACTTGAATATGGACATTACAAGAGCAAAATTCAACGAACTTACAAGTGATTTGGTTGAAAAGACAATTGCACCTGTTAAAGATTGTATCAAGGACGCAGGCATTGATGTTTCAGAACTCGACAAAATTTTGCTGGTTGGAGGTTCAACAAGAATTCCGGCTGTGCAAGAAGAAGTTAAGAAATTGACCGGAAGAGACCCGCAAAAAGACATCAACCCTGACGAATGTGTCGCAATCGGCGCATCAATCCAAGGTGGAGTTTTGACCGGAGAAGTTAAAGACTTATTGCTACTTGACGTAACACCTCTTTCACTTGGACTTGAAACATTGGGCGGAGTAACCACAAAGCTCATTGAAAGAAATACAACAATTCCGGCAAAGAAGAGCCAAGTATTTACAACTGCTGCCGATTCACAAACTTCTGTTGATATTCACGTTCTTCAAGGGGAAAGAGAATTTGCAAAGGACAACATAACTCTCGGCAGATTCCAATTGACTGGAATTGCACCTGCACCAAGAGGAATTCCTCAAATTGAAGTTACATTTGACATCGATGCAAACGGGATTGTAAATGTAAGTGCAAAGGATATGGCAACAGGCAAGCAACAATCTATAACGATCACTGCTTCGAACAAGATGAGCGAAGATGAAATTAACGCTAAAGTTAAAGAAGCAGAAAAATATGCTGCAGAAGATGAAAAGGCAAAAGAAAATATCGAAATCAAAAACAATGCAGACCAAATGGTTTATCAAACAGAAAAGAGCATAAAAGATTTGGGTGACAAATTGTCCGATGAAGATAAAAAAGCATTGGAAGAAAAGAAAGAAGCACTCAAAAAAGCTGCAGAAGGAACAGACTACGAAGATATGAAACAAAAGACCGAAGATTTGACGAATGAGTTCTATAAGATAACTCAAAAAGTTTATGGTCAAGCAGGCGGAAATCCTTCAGAAGGCGGTGCAAATCCTGGAGAAAACAAAAAAGATGACGGAGACGATACAATTGATGGAGACTACGAAGTAGTTGATTAATTTGACAATTTCCGCTAATTATAGGATAATAGAACTGATCCACTCTTAGTGGACAGTTCTTATTTTTTTGAAAGGCTGATTTGATGAAAAATTTATATGAAGTATTAGAGGTTGAAGAAACTGCTTCAATCGACGAAATAAAGAAAAGTTATAGACGTTTGGCAAAAAAATACCATCCTGATTTGAATCCTGACGACCCGGAGAGTGCAGAAAAATTTAAAGAGGTTACTGCGGCTTATGAGGTCCTTTCAGATCAAGAAAAAAGAACTATGTATGATAATTATGGAACCACAGACGCTCAAGCAGGTGGCGGATTCGGTTATGATGATATATTCAGCGATATATTCGGAGACATTTTCGGCGGAATGGGTTTTGGCGGATTCAGCTCAAACAGAGCTGCAAGCAACCAAAAACCGGGGCAAGATAGAATGGTTTATATAGATTTTGACCTTAAAGAAACGCTTACAGAGCAAACTGTGGACATCGAATATGATAGAGTTGAAGACTGCGAGAAATGTCATGGAACAGGTGCGAAGTCAAAAGACGATGTAGAAGTATGTAAGACTTGCCAAGGTAGAGGCCGTGTAAGACAAGTTAAACAGACTTTATTTGGGCAAATGCAAACTGATACTGTTTGCCCGGACTGTAACGGAACGGGAAAAGTTGTCAAAGAAAAGTGTGATGAATGCGGCGGCTCAGGAAGAAAATCCAAAAAGATTAAAAAGTCGGTTAAAATTCCAAAAGGTGTAACAGACGGCATCGTATTAAACTTGGGGGCTTATGGGGACGACGGCATAAACGGAGGAAGACGTGGAAATTTATATGCTGAGATTCACGTAAGAAATCCTTACGGTTATGAAATTCAAGATACAAATCTTGTGAAGGAATATAAGATTTCATTCTCGGAAGCCGCTTTAGGCACTAGAAAAAAATTCGAAACCCTTGACGGAGAAGAAGAAATCGTTATACCTGAAGGCACACAAAATGGGGATTATATAACAATTTCGAAAAAAGGCTTATATAAATACAATTCAAATACACGTGGCGATATGTATTTGGTTTTTAAAGTTGTCACACCGACAAATTTGTCAAAACGTCAAAAGGAAATTTTAAGGGAGCTTGATGAAGAAAATGAGCTCAATGACCCTCCACCCTTTTCAGGGATAAGGTCAAAGTTTAAGAATATATATTTCAAAATAAAAAATGCTATTAGAAGGATGTTTGCACGATGATAGAAGTTTCATTAAAAGTAAATAGGAGTTTGGAAGAAGAAATCACTACAAAACTTATTATGTTCGGGATAACCTCATTCGAAGTTTTGGATGACAATTTGAGCGACAGTCTTAAACTTTCCGAAAAGAATTGGGACTATATTGATAAAAAAGAAAAAACGGATTTTATAACTTTTAAAGTATATTTGGAAGACGATGAGGTTCAAGAATTTCTTAAAGAAATTGATCTCGAAGGAGAATGTGAGATTTCAAAAAAATCAATCGAAGAAAAAGACTACGAAAATGATTGGAAAAATTATTTTCACACAATAGATGTTTCGAAGGAATTAAAAGTTGTACCGCTTTGGGAAGAACACACCGACGCGGATGTTGTTATAAATCCCGGAATGGCTTTCGGCACAGGAAGTCACGAAACCACTTATATGTGTCTCAAAGAGATTGATAAATATCGTCCGGATGGGGAAATTGTAGACGTAGGAACGGGAAGCGGGATTCTCGCTATTTCTGCTGCAAAGCTTTCAGGCGCCGTTGTAGATGCTTATGAAATCGATGCTTTAGCTATAAAATCGGCAAATCAAAATGTGAAGTTGAATAATGTTGAGGAAAAGGTGAATGTAATTCATGGAGATTTCAGGGATTATGATGTCAAGATTTACGATACCGTAATTTCAAATATATATGCTGAAACTCTATGTGAAATGATGCCGGAGTTTTCTAAGCGTATTAAATCGCAAGGACTAATAATTCTGTCGGGCATAGTCAATGAAAAAGAAGACATGGTTAGAGATGCTTTACAAAAAAATAATTTTGAAATTGTAAGTTCAAACAAACAAAACGGTTGGTCGGAGATTACGGGTAGATTTAATGGATAGGATTTTTATCGAAGACACAGTAATAACCGGAGAAGATTTCAGACATGTTATTAAAAGTCAAAGGCACACGTTAGGTGATACGCTTGAGGTTGTTTTAGATGAAGAACTCTATTTGGCAGAAATTTCTGAAGTTTCAAAGAACAGTTTTTCTGTTAAGCTCATAGAAGAAATAAAGGAAGACACGAATAAATTAAAAATATATTTGTTCCAAGGATATATTCCGAAGAAAAAAATGGAACACGTTTTTAAAATGAACGGAATGCTCGGTGTCGAAAAATTTATTCCGACTATTACTGAAAGATGTTATGAAAAACGTATTGAGGATTTTTCAAACGAAAGGTGCTATTCTATTTTAAAGGACAGCGCCGAAGTATCAAAGTCGATAAAAATTCCCGAAATTTCAGAGAATATGGATTTTAAAGAGGCAATAGAATTTTCTAAAACTTTGGACTATTCGGTGATTCTTTATGAAGACGAAAATGTGAATTGCATTTATGACTTTTTAAAAGATGTTGATGTAACTTACCCTAGAGAGAGTTCAATTGGGATTTTTGTTGGACCTGAAGGCGGTTTTTCAGAGGAGGAAGTGTTATTTGCAAAAGACAGAGGAGTAAAATCTATTAGGTTGTTTAGAAATATATTGAGAACAGAATACGCTGCATTCTCCGCTATTTCTTCAATACTCACCTATTATGAAAGGAATAAATATGAAAGTTAAAATTAAAACTCTGGGTTGCAAAGTGAATTTTGTTGAAAGTCTTGCGCTTGAAGAAAGGCTTAGAAAAGCGGGATTTGAAATAGTCGATTCAAATGAAGAAATATGCGACATTTTTATTTTAAATTCATGCAGCGTCACAAATGAAAGTGACAAGAAATCAAGACAGGCTTTAAGTAGAAATCGCAAAATGAATCCTGATAATTACTCTGTGATTATGGGGTGTTATAGTCAAGTATCAAAAGATGAGCTTTTAGAAAACAAAAATGTAAATCTTGTTGTCGGAAATAAGGACAAGCTTGATATCTCATATTTAATGAATTTAGGTAAAGACAAGGGCGAAAAAGTTTATGATATTTCAAAATATATAGAATTTGAAGATTTGCCGCTCCACGGAACGGGTGAAAAAACAAGAGGATTTATAAAAATTGAAGACGGCTGCGATAATTTTTGCTCATATTGCATAATTCCTTTTGCAAGGGGAAGAGTAAGGTCGAGAAGTATTGAATCAATAAAGAAAGAAGCAACATCACTCGGACAGAATGCAAAAGAAATTGTTATAACGGGAATTGAAGTTGCATCGTATGGAAAAGATTTAAAAGATGTGACGCTCATTGATGCAATTGAAGCGGTGCACGAAGCGGCGCCGAATGTTAGAATAAGACTTTCAAGTCTTGAAATTTCAGTTATAACTGATGATTTTTTAAGGAGACTCAAAAACATAAGTCAGTTCTGTGACCAATTTCATTTGTCACTTCAAAGCGGTTCGGATAATGTTTTAAAAGCGATGAATCGAAAATACAACAAGGAAACTTTTAAGAAAAAAGTTGATTTGATTAGAACTTATTATCCAAATGCAGGAATCACAACTGATATTATCGTTGGTTTTCCCGGAGAAACGGAAGAGGACCACGAGAGCACAGTTCAGTATTTAAAGGATTTAAAACTTTCGAGGATCCACATTTTTCCATACTCTATAAGAAAAGGCACAAAAGCTGCGGATATGGAGCAAGTTGATGGAAATATAAAAATTCGAAGAAAGAATGAACTTGATAAATTGGGAGAAGAGCTTCAAGATGAATTTAAAAATTCACTTTTAAATAAAAAGGAAGAAGTTTTGATTGAAGAAAGAACAAAAGGATTTTTCACGGGATACACAAGAAACTATGTAAAGGCAGAAATATCTTGTGATGAGTATCCGGATTTAAAATTAAACAGCGTTGTGAGTGCAATGCTTGTTGAAGAAAAGGGGGAAAAGAAATGGATTGTTTGTTCTGCAAAATAATTGAAGGAGAAATACCTTCTACAAAGGTGTATGAAGATGATATTTGCTATGCATTCAGGGATATAAATCCGGTTGCGCCGACACATATTCTCGTAATTCCAAAGAAACATATTGACGGTCTTGACACATGCGACGAAGGAGACAAGGAAATACTAAGTCATATTTTGTCAATCATAAAACTGATTGCAAGAGAAGAGAAATTGACTGATGGATATCGAGTAATTTCAAACGTTGGCGAAGATGGAGGACAGTCTGTTCGTCATTTGCATTTTCATCTCATAGGTGGAAAAAAATTAGGTTGGAATTTTGATTAAATACTTGATTTTTTGATAAACTATGTGTATAATATTGAATAGAGCGTTGTGGATAACCTTATGGAAGGGGGGAAGATAAATGTCAGAAATCAAAGTTGGAGAAAATGAATCCCTAGATAGTGCTCTAAAGCGCTTCAAGAGACAATGTGCTCGCTCAGGAGTAATGGGTGAAGTTAGAAAAAGAGAACATTATGAAAAACCTAGCGTTAGAAGAAAACTTAAATCTCAAGCAGCTAGAAAAAAGAGACGTAAAGGATTTTAGTTTATGTCATTAAAAGAACGTTTGATGGATGATTTAAAAACTTCCATGAAAGAGAAACAAACTCTTAGAAAAAATACTATCACAATGCTCAGATCTCGTATAAAACAATATGAGGTTGACAACAGATTGACTGCTGATGATGATTTAATTATGCAGATGATTCAAAAGGAAATAAAAGAAAGAAACGATACGCTGGATTCTCTCAAAGGCACAGATAGAGCAGAACTTATAAAAGATACGGAAGAAGAAATTTCATATCTTTCCGAGTATTTACCAAAACAAATGGACGACGAAGAGTTAAATGATTTGGTTAGTGCTGTAGTAGCTGAAGTTGGAGCAACATCCATGAAAGACATGGGTGCTGTTATGAAATTGGCTAAGGAAAGAAGCGAATCTAGAGTAGATGCTAAGAGATTATCTGAAGCGGTGAAAGCAAAATTAGGCTCACTAAAATAGGTGGGCTATTTTTGTGTAAAAATTTAATTAAATAGTTTAACTATGCCTTTTTCGGGTAATATGTAATTAAAGGAGGTAGTTATGGATAAAACTATTGAAATGTTAAAAAACATTCCGAATTTGGCAGTGCTTTTGATTTTTTTAATTTCAGTTGCGTGTCTTATTTCGTCGCTATTTGTCAATAAGAAATTTAATCTTGTTGCGGGGATATTGCTTATGATTGCATACATAGCGATAGTGCTTTTAAAAGATAACAAATATTTTGTTTATCTTATATTAAGTACGGTCGGGATTTTCATGCTTTTCATGGAGCTTATGGTTCCGGGAGTCCAAGTTTTCGGATTATTTGGTCTTGCGTTTTTGGGCGTAGGATTTTACGGAACGTTTGACGATGTTTTGTCAACAATTTTGGGACTCTCACTCACAGTTTTGATTGCAATTTTTCTCATTTACTATTACATCAAGAAAGGTTACAGGGTAAAGGGAATGGAAAAATTCATTCTGAACCAAAAAAGTTCTGCGGAAGAGGGATACCTGGCAGTTGATTTTCCCGATTTGACAGGCAAGAGGGGAGTTACGACAACACCTCTTAGGCCGAGCGGTTTTGGAATAATTGATGATAAAAAATACGACCTCTACAGTTACGAAGGATTTATACCGAAGGATACAAAAATAGAGGTAATAAAAGTTGAATCTATGAAAATTTATGTAAGGAGGATTTAAATGGACAACATTTTAAGCAGTTTAGGACCGATTTTCACGGTCGGATTGGTTTTTATTCTATTAGTAATATTTCTCTCATTCGTTCCGTTGGGACTTTGGATAACGGCTTTCTTCTCGGGAGTAAAAGTTGGAATCACAACTCTTGTCGGAATGAAATTAAGAAGAGTTCCACCGAGAAAAATTATAAATCCAATGATTAAAGCGACAAAAGCAGGTTTGGATTTAAAACTTGACGAGCTTGAAGCTCACTATCTTGCAGGTGGTAATGTCGATACATTGGTCGATGCGCTTATTGCTGCACAAAGGGCAAATATCGAGCTTGAATTTAAGAGAGCTGCTGCTATAGACTTGGCAGGTCGTAATGTTTTGGAAGCTGTACGAGTAAGCGTAAACCCAAAAGTTATTGAAACACCGAATATTGCAGCTGTAAGTAAAGACGGTATCGAAGTTATTGTTAAAGCAAGAGTCACTGTAAGAGCAAATATCGAAAGACTTGTCGGTGGTGCCGGCGAAGAAACAATTATAGCAAGAGTCGGGGAAGGTATTGTTACCACTGTCGGTAGCAGTAATACACACAAAGAAGTTCTTGAAAATCCGGACAGCATTTCAACAACAGTTTTGGAAAAAGGACTTGACTCCGGAACTGCATTTGAAATTTTATCAATTGATATTGCCGATGTCGACGTCGGAAGAAATATCGGCGCACATCTTCAAACAGACCAAGCTGAAGCAGACATGAGAATTGCACAAGCAAGAGCTGAAGAAAGACGTGCAATGGCTGTTGCAAAAGAACAAGAAATGAAAGCGGAAGTTCAAGAAAAAAGAGCGCTCGTTGTCGAAGCGGAATCACAAGTTCCTTTGGCAATTGCGGAAGCTTTAAAATCTGGGAACTTAGGCGTTATGGATTATTATAAATTGAATAATATAAAAGCGGACACGGATATGAGAAATTCTATAGGCGGAGTAAAATCTGATAAATGAGTTATTTCATAGCGATTGTCCTGATAATTTTAAAAATAGTAGATTCAATTTATGAGAATAACAACAAGAAAACTATAGAGAAAAAAACACCGAAAAAAGATAATACTGAACAGATAAAGAATCGAATTGATAATATCAAAGACGAAGACATGAAGACAAGATTGACCAAGCTATTGAAAAATGCAGAGGCGGAATTTTCGGATGAATCTGAAAAGGAAAAGACTTTGAACAAAAAGCTCGAAGAAAAGCGTAAGAAAATCAGCCAGAAGAAAAACGAACCGACGATAAATGCGGATAAAAAAATTAAAAAATCGGCTATAGTTGATTCGAGAAGTATGGAAAATGCAATTCCGCATACAGACGATTCTGTTTACAGTCACATGATAAAAAACGAATGTGGAATCGAGCACGGACTTGGAAAATCCCTTTATGAAAAAGAAGAACATGAATCAAGATTTCTTGAAGATATAAATGAGGCGGACTTAAAAAAATATGTCGCAATGAAAGAGATATTGGACGAGCCGGTCTCAATGAAGTAAGGAGACTTAATGACTGAATTTGTAGTTAAAGATATGTTAACTGTAAAAAACATAGTTGGACAATTGGATCAAAATATAAATCTCATAATGGAAAAATTGGATGTAAAAATATCCATTTCCGATGACACATTTAAAATCGACGGAGAAAATTCCGAGATTGCAAAGAATGTACTCATGGTGCTTTCGAAAAAAAGCAAGAACGGTGATGTTGATCTAAATGATATATCATATATCATCGATCTTGCACGCGAACACAGGGAAAATGAGGTTTTAAATCTAAATGACAAACCTATTGCATTCACCGCAAACGGCAGAAGTTTATTCCCGAAAACAATTGGGCAAAAAAGATATATTGAATCAATCAATAACAATGACATTGTCTTTGGGACAGGCCCTGCCGGAACCGGAAAGACATATCTTGCGATCGCACTTGCTTGCCAAGCGTTTAGAAACAAACAATTTGAAAGAATTATACTCACCAGACCGGCAGTTGAAGCCGGTGAAAGTCTTGGATTTTTGCCGGGAGACTTAAAAGAAAAAGTCGATCCGTATCTAAGACCTGTTTATGATGCGCTTTTTGAAATAATAGGCGGAGAACAATACCAAAAATACATTGAAAAAGGTTTGATTGAAATTGCTCCGCTTGCATATATGAGAGGAAGAACTCTCGATAAAAGCTTTATAATATTGGACGAAGCTCAAAACACAACTCCTGAACAAATGAAAATGTTTTTGACAAGACTTGGTTATTCATCAAAGATGGTTATCACAGGCGACCTAACACAGACCGACTTGCCGAGAGGAAAGATGAGTGGACTAAAAAACGCAATAGGACTTTTGAGACACACAAAGGGAATCGGAATCGAAGAACTTCAAAAAGTTGACATTGTTAGACACCCGCTTGTTCGAAAAGTGATTGAAGTATATGAACAGGAAGCTTTGCGTTTGGAAAAAATAAGAGAAGAAAAAAAGAAAGAAAAAGAAAACAAAGATGAAGAATAATTTGGAGAGAAAAATAAAGGGAAACAAAACCTTTTATTTTGATAAATTTGAATTGAGCATATCAACCGGCACACAATTTTTGTGTGTCGATGATTTATATTGCCTAAAAAATATAATTGAGAAAACACTTAGAGTTGTCGACTTCAGATATTATACTCAAATATCACTGAGCATCGTGACACCCGGAGAAATTCGAGATTTGAATAATAGATTCAGGGGAATCGATAGAGTGACGGACGTTTTAAGCTTTCCGCTGGATATGGAAACCGGAATTTTGGGAGATGTTGTAATCTGTAAAAAAGTTTGCACCAAGCAAGCGAAACTCTATGGAAATTCATTTCAAAGAGAACTTATGTATCTTACATGTCATAGCATTTTGCACCTTATTGGATATGACCATATGAATAAAAGAGACAAGAGAATTATGCGGGATTTAGAGAAACAAGTTATGAGAGAAATTTAAGAATTCTTTCGCGGTTTTAATATTCAATCTAGAAACAAGCCAAGCACATGTGAGGCTTGTTTTTATTTTAAAATTTTTCAATAACGTAAAACTATAAGTATTATATTTATAATTCATTAAAAGAATTAAACACTTGTCAATATGGGTATAATAGAACTGTGTAGATAATTATTTTATTTTCATTTTGAGATTTTGCTTTATGAAAACTTATTGGATTGGCGGATGATTTTTTATGAAAAAGAGAAGTTTTTTAAAAAGTTTTAATAATGCTGCAAATGGTTTAGTTCACAGTTTTAAAAGTGAGAAAAATATGAGAATTCATTTTGCAGTTGCAGGCGTTGTGATGATTTTTGCACTCGTTTTTGAGTTTTCGAAGTTGGAGTTTATTGCTCTTACAGGTGCAATTGTTCTTGTGCTTTTTGCTGAATTAATAAATACGGCGCTTGAGTATGCGGTTGATGCTTCGGTTGGCGAATTCCATCCGCTTATTCGAGTTTGCAAAGATATTTCCGCAGGGGCGGTACTTTTGACGGCTTTTTATGCGGTGTTTGTTGGGTATTTGCTTTTTTATGATAGACTCGTGCCGCTTGGCAATAATGTTTTGGGTGCGATTCATCAAAGCCCTATTCATTTGACATTTATTGCGTTTTCCCTTACAGTAATGCTCGTGATTGCGCTAAAAAGCAAGTACTCAAAGAGCAGAGGAAGTTATTTTCAAGGCGGAACGGTGAGCGGACACGCTGCAGTTTCGTTTCTTTTAGCGACCATTGTTTCTTTTAACTCGGATAGTCTGCTTGTAATTTCGCTCGCTTATATTCTTGCGATATTGGTTGCGGAAAGTCGTGTCGAAGGAAAAATACATAAACCTATGGATGTTTTTTATGGGGGCTTATTGGGTATAATTATAGGAATAATTATTTTTAGGTTGTTTGGATAAGTATGAAGTTGGATTATTATAAATTAGATGAGAATATGAAAAGGCTTGTGAACGCGGCAATCGGCGCAAAAAAGAATTCTTATGCGCCGATTTCAGGATTTAATGTCGGAGCTGCAATTTTGACGAATACAGGCGAAATTTTTAGTGGAGTTAATGTAGAGATTACAAGTTTTTCTCCCACTATTTGCGCTGAGAGAAATGCGATTTTCAGCATGTTTACAACAGGCGAGAGAAATTATAGTGCAATCGCTGTTTGCGGCTCGAGCTCGGATACATTTCCGTGCGGTGTTTGTAGGCAGGTGATATATGAAACGTCGCCGGAGTGCGAGGTTTTAATAGTTAACAGTTTATCGGACATAGAATCTTACAGAATTCGAGATTTATTGCCACACGGATTTAGATTGGAGGAATAATGAGAAGCGGTTTTGTTAATTTGATTGGAAGGCCAAATGTAGGAAAGTCTTCTATTTTAAATCATTTAATTGGGGTAAAGCTTTCGATTGTTACGGATAGGCCACAGACCACAAGAAAAAGTATGAAGTTCATTTATACAGATGAAAGGTCCCAAATCATTTTCTTTGACAATCCGGGATTTCAAGACCCTAAAAACAAGTTGGGTCAAGAGATGCAGAATATTATTTATAACAATATGAAAGATGCAGATCTTGATATTTATGTTATGGACAATTCATTGGAAAATGGAAGGCTCGACAATAAGGTCTTGGATTTGGCACGCGAAGACAAAAATAAAAAGATTGTTATAATAAATAAGTGCGACCTTTTAAAAGATGATGAGCTCGAAATGCTCATTCAAAAATATAAGGATTTGGATTTATTTATAGATGTTTATCCGGTTTCTGCTGTTACGGGTTATGGTTTTGATGAGCTTCTTGACGGGATTTATGATTTGCTCCCTGAAGGTCCGATGTATTATGACGAAGAGATGATTACAGATACTATGACAAGGGAAATTATGGAAGAAATTTTGAGAGAAAAGTTTTTGATTTTTCTGGATGAAGAAATTCCACACGGCATTAATATCGAAACAGAAGAATATATTGAAGACGAGGACTCCATAAGTATAAGGCATATTGTTTATATTGAACGCGAAAACCATAAGGCGATCGTTATTGGAAAAAACGGCAATATGATAAACAAGATTATAAATGCAGCAAGAAAAGATATGCAGGAGTTTACAAACAAAAAAGTTCGTCTTAAAATTGATATTAAAGTTAGAAAAAATTGGAGAAAGAACAGCGGGATAGTTAAGAGTTGGATTAAATGAGGACGGAAGCTATTGTTTTAAGAAATATCAGATGGCAGGATACTAGTATTATAACTCATGCACTCACCGATGATTATGGAAGAATCAGTATTATGACAAAGGGTGCATTCAAGCGGAAAGAAAATGTCATGCCATATTTCGATTTATTTTCAATTACAAATTTCGACCTTTATAAAGGGAACAATATGTTTTATTTTAATTTTGCCGACAGCTCAAAAGTTTCAGGGGATTTATACAAGGAGCCGATTTCGTTTAGGGTTTGCTCGATTTTAAGCGAGATTATTATTAAGACTATGCTTGACAATTACAGTGTTCCGAATATTTATCCGCTTACGAAAAAATTCTTGGAACTTTTATCGGAGGCAAAAAATAAAGTGCTCTTTTTTTCGGCTTGGCTTATAAAATATATTTCATTTATGGGATATAGACCGATTATTAGCGACAACAAGGATGAACTTGTTATTTGCGAAGACGGCATTGTTGTTGCCGAACCGGCTACGATGGTAGGCCATTACAGACGGGTGAGTTTTGAAGAGTCGAATCTTATTAAAAAATTACTTTTTTCCGAGATGTCTGAGATTATGAAGTTCGACGTTGGAAATGAATCGAGTATGAAGATTTTAGATTTAATTATTTTTTATTTTAAATTATCTTTTAGTATAAATAAATTAAATTCGTATGAGGAGCTAAAAAAATTTTAAATGGTGTTATATGATGAAATTAGTAGATGAGTTAAACAATTATTATAGGCAGTTCGGATTGAGAGAGATCAGAGAGGACTACATTGAGCTTAATGAAGATGTTTTAAGTTACAGTGAGCTGTTTTTTCACTTGGACAATCCGAATTCTATTTCGGGTGCGAATGTGAGAATTTTGAATGTTGGAGATATGTCTTTTTCTATTCAAGGCACAAAGCGCTCGGTCAGCTCTATTTATAGAGTTGTTGACCAAAGAAAATACACAGTAAATTTCAAGGATGTGTTTCTATCGATAGAGCACATATTTGGAAATATGGATGATTATCTTTTTACTTTTAACTCGGGGGAATACCACGAATCTTCTCTGGGAGCCACCATTTCATATTCTAATATTTATGCAAACGGATTTTTGATTATTAAGTGTAAATATTTTCAGTCTATTAATGATGAACATTTGGATAGTGTTCCTTTGATAATCGAGTACAATTTGGACAATCTTTCGTATATTTTTGGAGACGAGGAGTCGATTGATTTTTCTGTTGAACATTTGAGGGACAATGAATTTTCAAGTTATATTTTCGAAGAGATGGACTATGAAAATGAAAATATTTTATTTAACAGCCATATTTCTGAAAGTGAAGTACATTTGAGAGAAAAGAGGTTCGTTCTTGCATATATCGCACTTATAAAATCATATAAGGATGTTGAAATTATAAAGGGTAAGACGGGTATATTCTCTGAAAAATATATCGACAATATGAAAAGAATAAGAGAAATATATTTTGAAATAAAAAATGAATATTTGAATCAAAAAGCAATTGTTGAGTCTGACGTTTCAAAGGAGGAAGAGTATGAGTAAATTTTTAATGGAAGTTATAACTAATCCGATGGACGTCGTTATATTTCAAGATATCGAGGAAGATATAAGAGAATATTTGAAATCCAGCGATTTTGAATCGTTTTTTAAAACTGAAAATTTGAATATTTTTGTGAGTCAGACAAGAATCGTAATTTGGGCGGATTTATTCGGGGACGATTTGAAAGATAAACTTTCGGAGCTTTTACCATCTATTCTTAGAGGGGTTGAAAGTCCGAATCAAATGAGGTGGGACACCGGCTCTATAACTTTTTTCAGCCCGATAATAAATATTTTAGCTTTGTTGGACGATGAGTTAATAGATGTTCAAATTGAAGATGTCCGCTCAAAAAAAGTTTCACTCGTTAACCTGTGCGATGAAATCGAGATAGATAGTGTTGATGACTATTTTGAAAATCTTGATAAATATGTCGGTTTTAATGAAGTTGACAGAGTGAATAAAATCAGGAATCAGGTTTCAAAAATAGCGGCAAGCCTTGGAAAGAAATTTACTGCAAACAGGGATAAACTAATTAAAATTGCAAAGATAATTGAAAATCCACAATTTTTGAGCGCGAATTTTGATGAAAAATATTACGATTTACCGGAAGAATTTGTTTTTAATATAATAAATAAATACGATGCTTGCATTCCTCTCACATTTGAGGACGGAAAAATTTCGAATTCGTACATTATAGCTTACAATAAAAACAAAAAATCAGAGAAAATAAAATCGATGTATGAAAATTCTCTCGATTATGATTTGGGACTTATTGAAGAAGTCTTCGAAAAAGACAGTGCTTTAGAACTGAAAGAATATGTTCCGAGACTAAATTGGATTTCAAAGTATGATCAACTTGGAAATCTATATGATAAAACGATTCGAGTTAAGATGTTTGTCGAAAAGGTTGCCGACAATCTTTCTCTTGCGGAAGAAATGGAAGAAAATCTATATTTAGCTGCTGATTTAATGAAGGCAGACCTTGCAACGAGAACGGTAAAAAAATATCCACAATTAAAAGGCGTAGTTGCAAAGACGATGCTGGAAAAAGAAGGGTATGATAGCGTTATAGGAGAGGCTATATTGGAGCAGTATCTTCCGGGCTCGATGAACAAAATGCCTGAATCTTCAATAGGTTATATTTTGGCAATTGTAGATAGATACGATGATATTGTAGGTTTGATTATTTCCGATGATTATAATATAAGGCTTGTAAAAAACAAGATTGACGAGATTTTAAATCTCATTATAAATTCCAAACTCGAAATAAGTGTCGCAACTCTTACTAAAATTGCACTTTATGTTTATACAGAAGAAAGCATAGGTGTATTTGATTACAATAAGGTTGAAAGTATTTTAGAAGACCTATTTCTTCAAAGATACAAAAATATTTTAAGAAATTTTGGGGTCAAAGCCGAATTTGTATCGGATGACATTTTGTCATGCGATGAATATTTCGGAAATTTGACTGAAAAACTTATTGAAATTTCGGAAACGGCGGATGAAGAAGAGACAAGTCTTTTAAAGAATCTTTTCAGAATCAGAAATTTGGTTATGACAAGCGAGTCGATGGACTATGAGAGCTCGGAGGAAGAAAGAAGAGTCGGCGAACTCGTTAGTGGTGATGTTACTAATGACATAGATGGCGATTTTATTTCTTTCTTAAAAAACAATAAAGAAGTGCTGCAGGATTTATTTGATTTTTATGACAATGGAGGTTATGTGACTGATTATTCCAAGAAGTTGCAAACGGAATTAAAGAACAGGTGGTTTTAGAATATGTATGATATAACTATTTTTGTTTTAAGCGACTCTATAGGCGAGACAGGAAGCAAGATTGCAAGAGCTTCCGTTGCCCAATTTCCAAACTGTAATTATGAGATTAAAAGATATCCTTATATTTTAGACAAGGCTCATATTTTGTCTGTGATTGAAGAAGCAAAAAATCTGCCGGCGGTGATTATTTATAGTACTGTTGACGAAGAACACGCTGACTATTTGGAGAAAACTGCAATAGAATACGGAATTCCTACCGTAAACATTATGAAGGAACCGCTTGATGCAATTTCCAATATTTTGCACCAAACACCAATAAGAGAGTCAGGCATTCTTAGAAAAATGGACGAAACTTATTTCCAAACGGTTGATGCGATAGAATTTGCTGTAAAATATGACGATGGAAAAGACCCTAGAGGTATTAGAAAAGCTGACATTTGTCTGATTGGGATTTCCCGCACTTCAAAAACTCCTTTAAGCATGTATCTTGCCAACAAAGGATATATGGTTGCAAATGTTCCGCTTGTTCCTGAAGTACCGATTTCAGATGAACTCTTCGTGAAAGATCCGAAGCGAATTTTCGGACTTACAACAAGCGCTGAGATAATGATGAATATAAGGGAGGAAAGACTAAAAGCTCTTGGTATGCCGAGTGTTGGAATGTATTCAGAATTCGATAGAATAAAAGCAGAGATAGATTATGCAAACAACATTATGGAAAAGATTGGGTGTACTGTTATTGATGTTTCAAACAGAGCAATAGAAGAAACGGCGGCTGTAATTATTGAGATTATGGAAAAGAGGTTTGGAAGAATATGATAAGGGAGATTTTGGAAAAAAGGGAACATGAATATCTAAGAGATGTTGCAACTTTTTCTGATTCTTCCAAGGGTAGAGAAAGACCTGAAATCAAATCAGATGTGAGACTTGAGTTCCAAAGGGACAGAGATAGAATTATTCACACCAAGAGTTTCAGAAGGCTAAAACACAAGACTCAGGTCTATATCGCTCCACTTGGGGACCACTATAGAACGAGACTTACTCATACTTTAGAGGTCTCTCAAATTGCGAGAACTATTGCAAGGGCTCTGTTTTTGAACGAAGATCTTGTTGAAGCAATTTCAATGGGTCATGACATCGGTCACACGCCTTTCGGGCATGCAGGTGAAAAGGTTTTGAACAAGCTTTCCGACAGCGGTTTTAAACACAATGAACAGTCTCTTAGAGTTGTGGATTTTTTGGAATCTCACAAAGGAAACAGAGGGTTAAATTTAACCTATGAAGTCCGAAACGGAATAAAAAATCACAGCGGCTCAGATGAGGCGGAGACACTTGAAGGAAAGATTGTAAAATTTGCAGATAGAATTGCTTATATAAATCATGATATAGATGACGCGATTCGTGCGGGGGTTCTTTCAAATGACGATATCCCTAAAGAGATAGTTAAGGTTTTAGGAAATACAGCCGGCGACAGGATTGACAAGATGGTAAATGATGTTATAATAAATTCTACTGACAAAAATAAAATTATGATGAGTGATGAAATCAGCTCAGCGATGAATGAACTTAGAACGTTTATGTTTTCAAATGTTTATCTTGATGAAAGAAGTAAAGTTCAAGGTGAGAGAATTGAAATTATGCTGTCGCTTCTTTTTGAGTATTATATGAAAAATTCGAACGTTATCAGTGAGCACATAAAAATATATGATGAAAAAGAGTCTTTAAACAGAATGGTTATAGACTATATTGCGGGCATGACCGACCAGTTCGCAATAGAGAAATTTGAAGAACTGTTTTTGCCGACGGGTATTAGAAGGGTGTAGATATGTTTATAAGTGATACTAAAATTGAAGAAATCAAGGACGCAGTCGATATTGTTGATTTGATCGGCAGTTATGTGTCACTAGTAAAAAGGGGGAGAAATTATGTTGGACTTTGTCCTTTTCATAATGAAAAAACGCCGAGTTTCAGTGTAAATCCCGATGGACATTATTTTAAATGCTTTGGATGTGGCAAAAGTGGAGATGCAATTACATTTTTACAGGAATATGAAGGACTTGATTTCAACGAGGCGATAAAAGAACTCGCGGAAAAAGCGCACATTGATTTAGGAGAAGCTGAATTTCAAAAAAAACAAGCTGATTATTCGGTTTACTATGATATAAATAGAGAAGCTGCACTTTATTTTATGGACAATATCAAAGCGGATGAAGCTGCAATTTCTTATTTAAAAAACAGAAATATTAATGTTAATTCCGTACTTGAATTTGGAATAGGATTCGCACTCGATTCATGGGATGGGCTTCTAAATCATCTGACAAAAAAAGGATTTAGTATAAATGATATAGAGGCAGCCAATTTGATTCAAAAGAGCGAAAAAAGAGGAACATATTATGACTTGTTTAGAAAGAGGCTGATATTTCCTATTTTAGATTTAAAATCAAGAGTTGTCGGATTTTCCGGAAGAATTGTCGGAGATGGAGAGCCGAAGTATTACAATTCAAGAGATAGTGTTATTTTTAAAAAAGGCAATTTACTATTTGGGCTGAATTTGGTTCAAAAAAAGAGCGACAGAAGCAGAATTATGCTTGTTGAGGGCAATATAGATGTTGTAAAATTGCACCAGATGGGTATAAATTACGTAGTAGCAGCACTTGGAACTGCTTTCACAGACAGACAGGCGACGCTTTTAAAAAGGTATGGTAAGGAAGTATATCTTTGTCTTGACGGCGATTTTGCAGGACAAAAAGCGACGGTGAGAGATATTGAGATTCTTAGAAATATCGGGGTAGTTCCTAAAATTGTTGTAATACCTGATAATATGGACCCCGATGAATATGTTGACAAGTTTGGAAAAGATAAGTTTGACGCACTGCTTCAAGATGCCGTTTCTGCTTTTGATTTTACGGTTTCGTTTTACAAACAAGACCTCGATATAAATCGAAGGGACGATTTTATAGAATTTATAAGAAGAGTTTCAGGGCTTATAAAAACTATTCCGTCGAAAGTAGAACAGTCAATTTATGTCGAAGATATTTCGAAAAAATATAATATAGACAAGAATCTTCTAATGGAGGAGCTCTCAAAAAACAATGAAGTTTTTGTTGCAAATGCTTATGATGTAAAATCATATACAATTCCAAAAGCTTCGAATAAGTTTATTAAAATACTTATAAGTTATATTATTACTGACAAAGTTTTTGCGGTGGAAGCTGAAAAACTTAATGTTTTAGATTATATAAATAATCAAAGTTATGCAGATTTGATTGAAAGAATTTTTAAGGAATACGAAAAAAAAGAAAAGATAGATGTTGATGAGTTTACAAAGAGCCTTATTAACGAAAATGAATTTGGTGAGAATTTAGTGAAATCCATGTTATCTCATGTTGAGATTAAGGAGCCTACAATAAATTATTTTAACGATGTCGTTGATGGAATTAAAAGAGAGTATATAACTGATAAAAAAGATGTGCTAAATAAAAAAATTGAAAGTGCCACAAATGACAAAGATTTTGATTTGGTTGTAGAGCTTCTTAAGGAATTGGATTCTCTTTCAGAAATGGATGGTGATTAAAAATGGTTGACGAGCTTAATTTGCAAAAAGCTATGTCCGATGCTTTAGAATTTTTAATTTCAGGTGGAATTAAAACGGGTTATGTTACCTATAAGGATATTTTGGACAGTCTTTCTAAATTTCAGCTTGAGGTTGAAAAGATAGAACAAATTTATGATAAAATTGAAGAACTTAATATTGAAATCACTGACAGAGAGTCCGTTCTTCCGAAGGATGAGGAAATTATTGAAGTAGAAGAAATAGATGATGATGACGATTTGTCGGATGATAAAGATGACGATGATGACGATGATAAGATGGAAATAAAAGTGCCTAAGGGGATCAAAGTTGACGATCCTGTTAGAATGTACTTAAAAGAAATTGGCAATATTCCACTTTTAACACAAGAGGAAGAAATCGAAATAGCAAAGAGGATAGAAGCAGGCTCAGAGGAAGCAAAGGCTGAACTTGCGGAGGCCAACCTTCGTCTTGTTGTCAGTATTGCAAAGAGATATATGGGAAGAGGTATGCCGTTTTTGGATTTGATTCAAGAGGGAAATCTCGGTTTAATGAAAGCGGTTGAAAAATTTGAATACAAAAAAGGATTTAAATTTTCAACTTATGCGACATGGTGGATAAGGCAAGCCATAACAAGGGCAATTGCAGATCAAGCAAGGACTATAAGAATTCCGGTTCATATGGTTGAAACTATTAACAAGTTATTAAGAGTTCAAAGACAACTATTGCAGGAACTGGGAAGAGAGCCGACGCCGGAAGAAATGGCGGTTGAACTTGAAATGGATGTTGAAAGGGTGAGAGAAATTCAAAAGATTTCTCAAGAGCCTGTAAGTTTGGAAACGCCTATAGGCGAAGAAGAGGACAGCCACTTGGGAGATTTTATCCCGGATGACGACATTCCAAGCCCACAGGATGCAGCGACTACAACTATGCTAAGAGATCAATTGTTTCAAACACTCGATTTGTTGTCCGAACGTGAGGAAAAAGTTATCAGGTTAAGATTTGGTCTTGATGACGGAAAAGTCAGGACTTTGGAAGAAGTTGGAAAAGTTTTTGATGTTACGAGAGAAAGAATAAGACAAATTGAAGCAAAAGCTCTAAGAAAGCTTCGCCATCCGAAAAGATCCGACAAGCTGAAGGACTTTCTTGATTAATGGATAGACTTGAGACAATTGTTCATTTGGCAAGAAATTCAGAATCAGTAGCGGACATTGGCTGTGACCATGGTCAAGTTGGTGTGGAACTTTTAAAATCGACATGTGTAAAGCATATTATATCCACTGATATTTCTGAAAAATGTTTGAAAAAAAGTGAGTTTTTATTTACGAGCGCCGGATTTAAATCCAAATATGACGGGAGAGTCGGTGACGGACTTAAAACTCTGGAAAATGGAGAAGTCGACACGATTATTATTGCCGGGATGGGCGGCGATTTAATTAAGGAAATTGTGACCTATGATAGGGCTAAGACTTTATCTTTTAAGAATTTTATAATACAGCCTATGACAAATCCGGATGTAGTTAGAAAAACTTTTTATGAACTCGGATTTGGCATAGAAAAGGATTTAATAATAATCGAAGGAAATAAATATTATTTTTTGATGAAATTTAGCAGTTCAAATGATAGGAAACTTGAAGAAGATTGGTTTTATACAAGTTCGCTTTTAAGAGATTCCATTGAAACATATAAAGAGTATTTGAAATTTAATTTGAACAAAAATAACGCAATCATAGCTGAAATAAAACAAAACTCTAGTGAAAAATCTGATTCGAGAGTGGATGAACTTATACAAAACAATGAAAAACTTCTTGACATATTGGAGGAAAATATTGAAAATAAGTGATTTGATGAAAAAACTCGAACAATTTTATCCCATAAGCACTCAGATGTCGTGGGACAACAGTGGACTGCAAATCGGAGATTTAAATTCGGAAGTAAAAAAAGTGCATATATGTTTGGATATTGAGGAATTTCAAATTGATAAAGCCATTGAAAATGGATGTGACACAATCATTACACACCATCCGGTTTTTATGGGTGGAATTAAATCGATAGAAAAGAGTAACTTTTTTTACAAAATTATAAAAAAGGCACTTGATTCAAACATTACAATTCTTTCTTATCACACTCCTTTCGATGTTTCAGAATCGGGAATGAAGAATTTTTTCATGAGTGAATATGCCGTGGGTAAAATAAAAAATTTGGCAGTGGAAGAAGGTCAAAACTTCGGAATAGTTTTCGATGTTAAAGATATAAAAGTAAAAGAAATAATCGAAATTTTATCGAAGAATTTTTCAAAATATGGATACGACAAACCGAAGGAATATATGACTCTTTATGGCGAAGAGGAAGACAATATTAAAAGAATCGGATATCTTGGCGGAAGCGGTGCAAGTTTTATAGACGATGCAATTTTAAATGGCGTAGATTTATATTTAACAGGAGATATCAAATATCACGATGCACAACACGCCTATAGAAACGGTTTAAGTATATTGGATTTAACTCACGGTATGAGTGAAATTCATTTTGTAGACATTATGGCAAATGTAATAAGCAATATGGGTCTACAAGTTTCGAAGGATTATTTTACATTTGACAAACTAAATATTGATTTATAAATTAAAAGCTGTTATAATTAGGATGTAAATCAGACAGTCGCATTTTTAATGAGGAAAGTCCGTGCTCCATAGAGCAGAATGCTGGATAACATCCAGTGGAGGCGACTCTAAGGCTAGTGCAACAGAAAGAAACCGCCATTTATGGTAAGGGTGGAAAGGCGAGGTAAGAGCTCACCAGTGCTTAGGAGACTAAGTAGCTATGTAAACCCCATTCGGAGCAAGACCAAAGTGAGGAAAAGGGATGCTGCTCGTGTCCTCTCAAGAAGGTAGGTCGCTAGATATTCTTGGCAACAGGAATACAAGACAGATGACTGTTTAATACAGAACACGGCTTATAGATTTACTAAGAACCACCGAAAGGTGGTTTTTATTTTGCAATAAATAAAATAAAAGCACGAAAACAAGTAAAAGACTTGAAGTTTTGGGCATAAAAAGTGTATAATAATACTATATGTAAGGAGTTAAAATGAAATTCAAAATAAAAAAATTGCTAAGCAGTCCGCCAAAAACTTTGGCGCTTGGATTTTTAACGTTAATATTAATTGGTACAATACTTCTTTCATTACCGATATCTTTGAGAGAAGATTCGCCGAATGTTGTTTTGGATGCTTTTTTCACAAGTACATCGTCAGTTTGCGTAACAGGACTTATTGTACAAAATACGGCATCGCATTGGACCCCGTTTGGTAAAGCTGTAATACTCATGCTTATACAAGTCGGGGGTATAGGATTTATGACAGTTGCAACTTCTTTTTTCATCTTTTCCGGTAAAAGAGTTTCTTTAAGAGAAAGGCTTATAATAAAAGAACAGTTCAACTCAAATCAACGAAGCGGGATAGTTAGACTTTCAAACAGAGTTATAAAGTATACAGTAATTATAGAAGTTGCGGGAGCACTTTTACTTGCAACATATTTTGTTCCGAAGTTTGGACTTAGAAATGGAATAATATATTCTATTTTTCATTCCGTATCTGCGTTTTGCAATGCCGGGTTCGATATTTTAGGAAATTCATTGATTGGATACAACGAAGTGCCAATAGTTATTTACACATTGTCATTTCTTGTAATTCTCGGTGGATTAGGCTTTTCGGTTTTAAGAGATGTCTACGAAATAAGAAGTTTTAAAAAGTTTTCGCTTCATACAAAACTCGTTTTGCAATCCACAGGCATTTTGCTGTTTATTGGCTTTGTGTTATTCATATTACTTGAATTCAACAACGGAGCGACTATAAAAAACATGAGTTGGTTCGGAAAGATTAATGCATCATGGTTTCAGGCTGTTGTTCCAAGAACCGCAGGTTTTCAATCAGTGAATTACTCGCTTGTAAAAGATTCCACTCTTTTAGTGACGACGATTCTGATGTTTATCGGAGCTAGCCCGGGAGGAACCGGCGGCGGCGTAAAGACAACGACAATAGCAGTCATCGTGGCTGCGGTTATAAGTGTTGTCAAAGGTAGCGACGACACGGAAATGTTTAACAGACGAGTAGATAATAAGATTATAAAAAAAGCGCTTGCTATTTTTACAGTAGCACTTCTTTTAGTTTTGATTGCATCGTTTACAATAACTGTTTTGCAACCGAATATAAGATTTATTGATGTGCTGTTTGAAGTTACAAGCGCATTTGGAACGGTTGGCTTGGGAGTCGGCGTTTCAGACCATTTGCATGTTGTGGGCAAATTGATTATATGTTTTATGATGTATGTTGGTAGATTAGGACCGCTTACACTTTTATATACTATAAATATTAAACAAAAACATAGGTCAATAAGACTTGCTCAAGATGATGTAATTGTAGGTTAGGAGGGTTTATGAGCTCATTTTGTGTTATAGGATTAGGTAGATTTGGTTTAAATGTTTCAAGAGAACTTATTCAAATGGGACATGAGGTAATGGTTATAGATAAAAGTAAGCAGGCCCTTTTACAGATTAGCGACATTGCGACATATGCAATTGAAGCAGATGTTCTTACGGAAGGTTCACTCAATGAAGTTGGAATCGGAAATTTTGACTGTGTTATTATTGCTACAGCTGTTGAACCTCAAGCGGCAATTATGTCTACAATGATTGCTAAGGAAGCAGGAGTGCCGCTTGTTATAGCAAAGGCTTCGAGTGATCTTCACGCAAGGGTTTTAAAAAGAGTTGGTGCGGATAGGATTATTTTCCCTGAAAAGGAAACTGCGATAAGACTTGCCCATCTTTTGGATAACAGAGGCATAGTCGACTTTATACCTCTCGGCAATGATATTACCATAGTTGAAATGGTGCCACTTTCTGCATGGGTAGACAAAAAACTTAAAGAATTGGATTTAAGACAAAAATATCACATTTCAATTGTGGCGATAAAAAAGGGAAGCGAAGTAAATGCTGTTCCGCATGCGGACAGTAAAATTTCGGCAGGCGATACGCTGATTGTAATCGGGAAATCGTCTGATATAGAAAATATAAAATGATTACATCAAAGCAAAACAAACAATTAAAAGAACTTAATAAAATCATAGAACAAAAATATTCAGACGAATCGTTATATGCGCTTGAAGGATTTACAATTTTCGAAGAAGCAATTCGAGAAAAAGTTGAAATCATAGATGTTTTTTTGGCAGAGAGCGCGGAAGCTGAATTTAAAGATAAATATGATTACAGATATACAGTTGTAAAAGATGATGTCTTGCGTTCGTTTTCAAAGACAAGGACAGGTAAGGATATTATATTTGTTGCAAAGAAACCGAAAGCTTTAAATATTGACGATATTGACGATAATTTGGTATTGTTGCTTGATTTTTTGCAAGATCCCGGAAATATGGGAACAATAATTCGCACGGCAGATGCGTTTGGAATAAAGAATATTCTTACAATAAACAACTGTGTAAATGTTTACAACGAGAAAGTTTTAAGGTCCACGATGGGCTCTATATTTAGAGTAAATGTGAGTTCGATCGATATTGAGGATTTAAGAAGTTTATTAAAAAAAGGGTACAAGCTGATTTCCACATCACCTAAGGGTGAAAAGATTGAAAGGTGTAAGTTTAAAACAATTTTAGCACTTGGGAATGAAGCGAATGGAGTTAGTGAAGAAGTTTTTAGAGAAAGTTTTAAAAGAGTTAAAATTCCGATGAAAGGAAAGACAGAAAGTTTAAATGTTGCAATTGCAGCCGGAATTTCAATTTATATAATGACGGAGGAATAGAAATGTTAGAAGAATTAGAAAAGTTAAAGTCTGATCTTTCAAAAGAAATTGATATGGTTTCAAGTCTTGAGGTTTTGGAAGAACTAAGGGTTAAGTATCTGGGAAAAAAAGGATATCTTACAGCTATACTTAAAAATATGGGAAGCCTCAGTGCTGAAGAACGTCCTAAGATGGGAAAACTTGCAAATGAAATTAGAGATAATTTGAATGAGACGATTAATTCATTCGGAGAAAAACTAAAACAAGAAGCAATCGAAAAAAAGGTTAAAAGCGAGTATTTGGATATTACAGTTCCTATGAAAGATGTTGAAGTCGGACATCTTCATCCATTAAAAGAAACTATAAATCAGCTTGAAGATCTTTTCTTATCAATGGGATTTAAGGTTTTGGATGGACCGGAAATTGAAACTGTAGAAAACAATTTTAATTTGTTAAATACTCCGGCTGATCACCCTTCGAGAGATATGACGGACACATTCTATTTTGACCCGGAACATCTTTTGAGATCACAAACTTCTCCTGTTCAAATAAGAGCGATGAAAAAATACGGAGCGCCGATAAAGATGATTTCTGCAGGAAGAACTTTTAGAAATGACGAAGTTGACGATACACATAGCCCGATGTTCCACCAAATTGAAGGACTTGTAGTTGACAAAGATATAAGTATTGCAAATTTAAAAAGCACAATAGATACTGTTTTAATTGCACTTTTCGGAGAAAAGCTTGACACCAGATACAGACCTCACTATTTCCCATTTACTGAACCAAGTTTGGAAGTTGACGTTACATGTACAAAATGCCACGGAGTAGGCTGTGAAGCTTGTAACCACACAGGTTGGAGTATGGAACTTTTGGGGTGCGGAATGGTACATCCGAATGTTTTAAGAAATTGCGGAATAGACCCTGAAGTTTATCAAGGTTTTGCTTTCGGAATGGGAATAGATAGACTTACCATGGTAAAACATGGGGTAAATAATCTGCGCTTACTTTTTGACAATGACAAAAAGTTTTTGGAACAATTCTAGGAGGAAGTTATGTTACTATCGTTAAATTGGCTAAAAGATTATATAAAAGTAGATGAAAATCCCACAAAAATTGCAGCAATGCTTTCTGAAACCGGAACTCACGCGGAAAGTGTAATTGAGTTTAAAGGTCGCGTCACAGGAGTTAAGACTGCAAAAATATTGAAAATCAATAAGCATGAAAATGCAGACAAACTTGTGATATGTGATGTTGACTTCGGAGATAAGAAAGATATTATAGTTACAGCTGCCAAGAATATGAAGGAAGGCGACATTGTTGGAGTTGCAACTCCGGGCTCTGTTTTAGCTGACGGAACAAAAATTGAACCTCACGATTTTAGGGGCGTTATTAGTAACGGTATGTTTGTTTCGTACGAAGAAATCGGATTTCCAAAGGATTTCATCTCAAAAGAAGATCAACAAGGCATTTTGATTTTACCGGAGGATACAAAACTTGGAATCGATTTGACCGAAGCGATAAATCTTGACGGTATAATTGAATTTGAAATAACTCCGAACAGACCGGACTGTTTGAGCGTTTTTGGACTTGCACTTGAAGGGGCAGCTACATTTGATTCTGATTATAAAGAAATGGAACTTTTCAAAGGGGATTTACCTAAATCAGAAATCGACGCATCAGTTGAAACTGACAAAGTCGGCGCATATGAATTGGCTGTTGTTAAAAATGTTGAAATTAAGGAAAGTCCTGTTTGGATGAGAACAAGACTTATGGAATCCGGCATAAGACCTATTAATAATATCATTGATATTACTAACTATCTTATGCTTGAAACCGGGATTCCTATGCATGCATTCGATTTAGACAAGCTAAATGAAAAAAATATAAAAGTTAGAGAAGCAAAAGACGGCGAAAGTATAGTTCTTTTGGATGGAAAAGAAGTAAAGACTGAAGAAGGCGATATCGTTATTACATCCAAAGATGAGCCTGTTGCTTTAGCCGGAATTATGGGGCTTGATAATTCGAAGGTTACGTCTGAAACAAAAAATATAGTTTTGGAAGGGGCAAACTTTGACCATGTTCAAATAAGAAAAACCGGCAAACGCCTTGATATAAATAGCGAAGCAAGGACAAGATTCCAAAAGAAACTCGATCCGACAATGGCAAGAACTGCGATTTTGAGGGCATTATATCTTTTAAAAACTTTAGGCTTTGAAGAATTTGAATTTTCAGAAGTTGTTAAAGGTAAAAGTGAAGAAAAGATTATAAAGACAAGACCTGCAAGGGTTAACAGTCTCATTGGAAAAGAAATAGATGTTGACTTTGCAATAAGAAAATTGAATTTATTGAAAGTTAACTCAAAATTCGAGGACGGACTTATTGTTTCTGAAATTCCGGGTTTTAGACCGGACTTAAATATAGAAGCCGACATAATCGAAGAAATTGGAAGGCTTTACTGTTATAAAAATGTAGAATCTGTTCCGATAAAAACAGAACTGACTGTTGGATATGAATCGGAATTAAAGTCATTTACAAACAAAATAAGAAAACAATTGAAATACAGTTCATATTTTGAAACGTTGACTTATTCATTCATTGGACCAAAGCTCTTATCTAAAATCGACTACAAGGACGAAGACTCCTTTATAAAGATTTTAAATCCGCTAGGGGAAGAATTCTCGGTTATGAGACCGACAATGAATGCTCATTTCCTAGAAGTGGCTGAAAAGAATTTCAAGAGGTCAAACGGAGCTTTAAAGATTTTTGAAGTTGGTCATGTCTTCAAAAAAGGTGAAAACAGGGAATATGATCAGTTGACGAACTTGAACATCTTGCATATGGGATTTGGAGATTTCTACGATTTAAGAAATACAGTTGTCCAAGTTTTACATCTTTGTGGAATTTCAGATTATAAATTTGTAAGAAGCACTAATGAATTCTACCATCCGGGAAGAAGTGCGGAAGTATTTATTGGAGAAGAGTCGATTGGTGATTTTGGACAAGTACATCCAAATATTTCTGCAAACTTTGACCTCAAAGAGGTATACATGGCAGAACTGTCTGTGGATAAATTACTCAAATATGTAAAGAAATCATTTATTTACGCTCCTAAGAGCAAATTCCAAGAAGTAAGAAAAGAAATTTCTTTTGTTGTTGAAGACAAAGTATTGTATGGAGACATAGAGGAAACGATTTTAAATTTGAATTCCCCTATTTTAAGAAGTGTTTATTACTACGACGTATATAAAGATGAACTCTTGAGAAACAAAAAATCGATAACCATTGGACTTGTAATAGGCGCTGAAGACAGAACTCTAAAAGACAATGAAATAAAATCTTTGATGGAAGACGCCATAGAAGCTGTTAAAAAAGAATTTGGAGCCGAATTAAGGTAAGGTGATAGTTTGAAAAAGACGAAGGTTGAAATCTATGGGAGAAAGTACACTGTAAATAGTGATTATGACGAGAGATATATCGACCATTTATGCGGTTATGTAAACGGCAAGATTAGAGAATTGGTTTTAAAAAATCAACGACTGGACTATGCCGATGCATGTGCGCTTTGTCTTATGAATGTTGCGGATGATTTTGTATCTGAGCAGAAGGCAAAGTCGCAGGCGCTTACTGAAAATGAACAGCTTTCAAAAAATTATAAGGAACTGCACGAAAGGCTAAAGAAAGCTGAACTTGCGGTCAATGAACTCTCAAAGAAAAATAATAAACTTGAGGATGAAGTAAGGCGAAAAGATAATGAAATCGTAAAGCTGAAACTTTCGCTCGAAAAGACTTATGACGGGAATTCTAATGAAACTCCGGAAGGAGACAAAGTAGATACAAAGTAAAAGAAAGATGATGGATATTGAATAAGACGGAAATTTTAAGTCCGGCGGGCGGCATAGAGGAATTCTATGCCGCCATAAATAGCGGAGCAGATGCAGTATATACCGGATTAAAATTGTACAGCGCAAGAAAAAATGCAAAAAATTTAGAAATAGATGAATTAAGAGAGATCGTTTCGTATGCTCACTTGATAGGCAAGAAGGTTTATGTAACTTTAAATACTATGCTTTTCAATGAAGAGATTGAGAATTTGATCTCTATTTTGCCTGAAATTTTTTCTTGCAATCCGGATGGCATAATTGTTCAGGATATAGGACTTTTTTCTGTTTTAAAAAAATATTCTAAAGGCGTTGAACTTCACGCGTCAACTCAAATGACGGCGGATAATTTTTATGCTGTAAAAAATCTTAAAGATGTTGGATTTGATAGAGTTGTTGAGGCTAGAGAAATGTCAATAGATGAAATTTCTCATATAAAAGAAGAATTGGAAGTTGATATTGAAGCATTTGTTCATGGCGCACTTTGCGTCTGTTATTCGGGCGAATGCTATTTTAGTTCTACAATAGGAGAGCGGTCTGCAAATCGTGGCGACTGCGCTCAACCTTGCAGAAAGAGATACAATTTAATTGTTGATGAGCGCCATATCGGAAAAAATGGGTTTTATCTTTCAATGAAAGATTTAAACACCTCGTCAAATATTGAAGACATTGCAGAATATGTTGACAGTTTAAAGATTGAAGGGCGAATGAAAAATAAAGAATATGTGGCGACAGTTACGAATTTTTATTATAAAAAGCTTAATGGGGAAAGGACTACAGACTCTGAAGAAAAAGAACTTGCCGACGCATTCAGCAGAGGTTTCACAAAAGGATTTATATTGAAAGAGAATAATAAATCCATGATTAATCCTGTTTCACCAAAACATATAGGTTCTATGGTCGGAAAGGTTATAGATTCGAAGAACAATAAGTCATATATAAAATTAGAAACGCCTCTATACAAGGATGATGGAATTACTTTTATTGATAAAAGCGGAAAGTCTGATGGGGAGAAAATAACACGTTTCTTTAAAGAGGGTTCGATATTGGAGATTAATAAAACACTTTTGATTGGACAAAATGTGTACAGAAATTATTCTTCAAAGATTTATGATAAAAATAAAAATATATCAGAGAAGCGAAAACTTCCGGTTGATATGTCTGTATTCTCTAAAATTGGAGAACCGTTGAAACTAAAAGTTGTTTATCATAATCGAAGCGTGGAAGTTATGTCGGATTTTATAGTAGAAAAGTCAAATTCCTGTTCCGATGCAAGAGATATACTTAAAAAACAATTGGACAGATTAGGCGATACATTTTTTTGTCTTGATAAATTTGAATTCTCCGGAGACAGGAATATATTTGTTCCGAAGTCTTTTTTAAACGATATGAGGCGAGAAGCGATTTCAAAACTTCTTGAAGAAAATCAAGCGGAATTTAAATTTACAGGTAGTAAAAGGACATTAAAAAAGAACAAAAAGAGAGAACCTATGATTTCTCTTTTAGTTGATTCTATTGTGAATGATGATATATTGAACGGGGTTTATGAGATAGGAATCGATTACAACTCAAAGGATTTAAAAAAATTATTTGATTATTATAGAAGAAGCGGTTTTGAACCATGTCTGATCACTCCATCAATTTTAACAATGGATGAAGTAACTGAAATAAAAGATTTTATAAAAGAGCTTTCGGTTAAAAAGGTTATAGTGAACAATTTCGCACTTATGGATTTGGATTGTGATATTGTTGTTGGGAGTTCTCTTAATGTTGCAAACACATATGCCGTAGACTTTTACAAATCTAAAGGGATAAAAGAGTTTATTCCGTCAAGAGAGATGACAACCGGTGAAATTGATGGTGCATTTAATGATACAATTTTAAGGTTGCCATACTATACTAATACTGTTTCTATGATTACAAAAACAATTGGGACAGATGTGATAGATGAACTAAACAGAGAAAAAAATGTTAAGATTGAAGATGCAAAGAACGAAAGATTTCCGGTTAAAACGGTTCGTGGAAAATATTATATATATAACAGTAAGCCATTATTCATGGCGCGCTCGATAGATAAAATCGACGCAGATATAATTGAGATTACTTATGATGAAAATTACAGTCAAATATTGGATTATTTTTACGGGAATATAAATGACGTCAATTTTAATTATACTACAGGACACTACAACAGGGGAGTTGCAAGATGAGAGAGAAAACTTTAAAAATTTTAGAGTTCGATAAAGTTTTAAATTTAATACAGGAATATGCCGGCTCAAGTATTGGCAAAGAAAGAGTTTTAAATTTAAAGCCGTCTACCTCTATTTTGAAAATTAAAGATGCTCAAAAAAAGCTAAGTGATGCATTGGAGGTCGGAGGAGAATTTGGATATCCTGAATTTTCAACGCTTGAAGATATTAGAGGGGAAATTCATAAAGCGATGATAGGTGGAATGCTTTCAATTTCTACTCTATATGATTGTAAGAATTTGATTGAACTTTCAGGTGAAATAAAAAGATTTTATAAAGATGCAGATTTGAATAACTCTATAACTGAAATGGTTGACATTCTATATACGAATGAGGCGTTGTTTAAAGAACTTGATCAGGCAATCTATGATAGAGAAACTCTTTCTGACAATGCATCAAAGAAGTTGAAGTCACTTATAAGAAAAAAAACATCTTTAAATGACGATATAAACGCAAAGCTCAAGGAGTTTGTATCGTCAAGTGCAAATTCTAAATATTTACAGGATGCAATTGTCACTCTCAGAGAGGGCAGATATGTAATACCTGTAAAAAGGGAATATAAGAATTTTGTAAAGGGTATTGTTCACGACGTTTCAGGAAGCGGCGGCACATATTTTATTGAGCCTCAAAAAATAGTCAACATGAACAACGAAATCAGAGTTGTTGAGAATGAAATAAACGAAGAAAAACTTAGAATTATAAAGGATTTATCAAAGAAGATAGGCGCTGAGTCCGAATTTTTAAAATATAATATTGAAATTTTATCAGAGCTTGATTTTATTTTTGCAAAGGCCAAATTTGGGAAAGAAAACTTCTATTCAAAACCGATTTTCAACGATGATTTCAATATAAAACTAAGAAGTGTTTTTCACCCTTTAATCAACAGCGAAAAAGTTGTAAAAACCGATGTAGATATGGATTTTGAAACTAAGGCATTAATTATAACGGGACCGAACACAGGGGGAAAAACAGTTATAATAAAAACTGTGGGAATTATTTCTCTTCTTGCGCAATCCGGATGTATGATACCGGCGGATGAAAGTTCGACAATACCGATTTTTAAAGAGATTTTCACAGATATAGGAGATGAACAATCGATTGAGCAATCGTTGTCAACTTTCTCATCTCATATGATTAATATAGTTGACATACTCAAACAAGAGCCGGATGAAGCACTGTATCTTTTCGACGAACTGGGAGCGGGCACGGACCCGACTGAAGGTGCTGCTCTTGCAATGAGTATAATTGATATTTTAAAAGAGAATAAAATAAAACTTATAGCATCAACGCACTATGCGGAACTTAAAGTCTATGCTCTAAATACTCCGAATGTTATAAACGGAAGTATGCAGTTTAATATTGAATCATTAAAACCTACGTACAAACTTATTCTCGGGATTCCGGGAAAAAGTAATGCATTTGAAATTTCGAAAAAGCTTGGGCTTGAGGAATTATATATAAATAAAGCAAAGTCATTTGTCGATGACACGACTTTACAATTTGAATCTGTGCTTGAAGAGATTGAAGCTACTCGCGAAAAGATTTCTGACTACAAAGAAGAACATGAAGCTTTACTTAGCGATGCTGAGAAAATCAGAAAGAGAGCGGACGATTATTATAATAAGGAAAAAGAAAAAGCCGACAAACTCTATGAAAAGGCTAGAAGAGAATCCAAAGAGATTTATGACAAAGCAAAATCTGATTATGAAGATATTATAAAAGATGCAAATAAGCTCATAAACAATATCGACAAATCGAGCGCCAGAAAGATTCAGGAAACAAGGGATAAACTTAGAGAAAATATTAATAATCTTTCCGAGGATAAAACTAAAAGGAAAGTAAAAAAAGTCAAAAAAGACGAATTGATTCCTGGTCAAAGTGTGCGAATCGTTTCTCTTGATCAAGTTGGAGAAATTATAACACTGCCAAACGAAAACGGGGATTTGCAGGTTCAAGTTGGAATTTTGAAAGTAAATTCAAACATTAATGATATAGAACTTACTGAGAACGCAACAAAAAAGAATGTCGAGAGAAAGAGATATAGGATTGAAAAATCAAAGTATATAAAGCCGGAAATAGATTTGCGCGGTGTTGACACTGAAGAGCTTTATGATAAACTCGACAAATATATTGATGACGCTTTTATTGCAGGGCTTAAAGAAATAACTGTAGTTCATGGAAAGGGCGAAGGAATTCTAAGAAAGGCTACAGAAGAACTATTGAAGAAAAATTCTCACGTTGAAAGTTTCAGACTTGGAAAAGTTGGAGAAGGAGATACGGGAGTTACGGTTGTAAATTTAAAATAAGGAGGATTTATGAATTACAAAGAAAAACTAATTGAAATTTTAAAGAAAGAAATAGACTTACCTGAGGAAGAATTAGATAGACTTATTGAAATTCCATCAGATTCAACACTTGGAGACTATGCTCTTCCATGTTTTGCTTTTGCAAAAACTTTAAGAAAAGCACCTCAAATGATATCTCAGGACTTAAAATCAAAGCTCGTTATAGAGCCGTATTTTGAAAAAGTTGAAGCGGTTGGACCATATCTAAACTTTTTTATATCGAAGTCTTCTCTTTTGAAATCTCTTAAAGAAAAAATTGAGACTGAAAAAGAAGAATTTGGAAAAAGTGATATGGGACAAAATAGAAATGTTGTTATTGACTACAGCTCGACAAATATTGCAAAACCGTTCCACATCGGACATATAAGAAGTACGCTTATCGGAAACTCGATTTATAGAATTGCGAACAGACTCGGATTTAAGGCTGTGGGAGTAAATCACTTGGGCGACTATGGTACTCAATTTGGAATGCTTATTGCTGCATACAAAAAATGGGGAAACAAAGAAGAAATTGAGAAAAATCCAATTGACGAGTTCTTAAAATTGTATGTCAGGATGAATAAAGAGATCGAAGAAGATCCTGAAAAGCGTGAAGAAGCACATTATTGGTTTAAAAAGCTGGAAGAAGAAGACGAGGAAGCTCAAAAGATTTGGAAGTGGATGAGAGATTTGAGTTTGTTTGAATTTAACAAAGTTTATGACAGACTTAAAATTGAGTTTGATTCTTATAATGGGGAAGCTTTCTATCAAGACAAAATCGGTGCAGTTATTGAAGAACTTTCTGAAAAGAATCTCTTAAAAGAATCTGACGGTTGCGAAATAATTGATTTGGAAAAATACAATCTAACACCGTTAATAATTACAAAATCAAACGGCACATCCACATACGCGACAAGAGATATTGCGGCTGCAGAATATAGAAAGAAAACATATGATTTTTATAAAAATATCTATGTTGTTGCAACCGAGCAAAATCTCCATTTCAAACAATTGTTTCAAACTTTGGAACTGATGGGTTATGAATGGGCAAAGGATTGTGTTCATGTAGGTTTTGGAATGGTGAGCGTTGAAGACGGTGCTCTTTCCACAAGAAAAGGAAAGGTTTTATATCTTGAAGATGTGTTAAATAAAGCTGAAGAAAAGACTCTTGAAATTATAAAAGAAAGAAATCCGGAACTTGAAAACAAAGAAGAAATCGCATCAAAAGTCGGCATCGGAGCAATAAAGTTTCAAGAATTATACAATCAAAGAATCAAAGACTATGTTTTCAATTGGGATAAGACTCTATCGTTTGAAGGAGAAACCGGACCATATGTTCAATACACATATGCAAGAGCTAACAGTGTAATAGAAAAGTCCGGAATAGCACCTAAGATTTCAGACATAAAAGAAGAGTTAATGAACGAACAGGAACTTCAACTTTTCAAAAAGATATATCAAATTCCGGATGTAATAAAAGATGCATTTGAAAAATATGAGCCGTATTTAATTTCTAGAAAATTAATGGATGTTGTAAAGGATTTCAATAGATACTATTACAACAATCAAATAATAAGTGACGACATTGAACTCACAAAGCACAGATTAGGAATTGCATTTTTAATTAAAACTGTAATTAAATCACAACTTTCGCTTCTAGGAATAGAAACTGTGGAGAAGATGTAATGAAGGACACCGTTATAGTTGCCAAAAGAGCCTTTATTGATACAACGAGAGCCATTATGAGTGGTGGTTGGGTTTTTATTCCTGTTTATATTGCGCTGAGCTTCCTGTTTTCACTCATAAATTCGAGTCTTGGTATTTTATCGATGTTTGGAGGCTTTCTCGCATATATAGTTTTGATTTTAGAAAAAAGTATCTATGCAAGAGCGCTTAATGATCTGACTTTAACGGACAAGATTTCGTACAAGAATTTTTCATATAATTTTGGAAACTATTTCTATAATATTATGAACACATATTTTATTATTTATATAGTAAAATTCGTTGTGAACCTTTTCGTATATAACCTTATAAATCTTAACAATGAAATCTTGCATTATTCAACTTTAGCGTTATTTATCATTGAGAACATTATATTCTCGCCGATTTTTGAAACAACATATGTTGAAAACATCGGGGGAGTTTCAGCTTTTAGAAGAACTATAGATTTTATGAAGGAAAACTGGGTTCCGTGGCTTATATTAAATATTCCATATTTAATGATGTTATATGTAGAAACAAATTTTTCATCGAAAACTATTGGAATGAATGTAGTGTTAAAAGTTTTATTGTATGTTGTACCTCCTCTATATTTGATCTTTAGGGGAAAACTATACTATTTACTTGCAAATAGCAACAAAAGAAAAAGGAAGTTTATGAATGAATACTATAAAACAAATTAAAGATGAATATAAAAAATTTTTTGAAGAAATAGTATTTATAGAACTTAGAACAAATGATGAGGCATTTAGCTTTATTGACAAAAACACAGTTGTCCCGGTATATATTCCAACATTAGTAAAAGACAAAAAAACACAAAGTATAAATATATCTATGAGTGATGTAGTCTTCGGAATAGGTCTTCTTTCATATGAAAAAACACCAAAAAGCCTTTTGGAGTTTTTGGAAAGATGTTTAAAAAATTCAAAAGATTTTATTAATCAGATTGAATATAAGAAAGAAATAGATCCGCTTGCGAACTATTTTTATTTAAACGGACTTAATAAAATGCTTCAAGAAATTGAGGCAGATGAAGAAATAATATTTGAAAACTTGAGACTTTTAAGTATAAGTGAGAGATTCATATTAGAAAATTATGAAATTGAAAATGTGGATGAGATTCTAATAGAATATAGAAAACATTTAAGTTATCTATATGAAAACACCAAAGATGGAAAATACATCTATTATCTAGGCAAAAGCTATGAAGCAGATGGAGATACATTGCGGGCCAGGCTCTTATACACAAAAGGACTCGAGGAGTCAAATAAAAACAGTGATGATTGGGAAGAAGTAAAAGACGCAATCGATAATGCATATAAAACAATTTTTGATAAGTCAGAGATGGAAAGAGCGGCATACCTATTAAGTTACAATAAGTATGAAGAGGCAATTGAGATTATCGACAAGTTACCTGAATCTATAGATAGAACAAAACTTAAAATCAACGCTCTATATAATATGGGAGAGAATGAACAAATTATAAAAGAAATTGATAGATTTGAAGAAATTTATGGTATAGATATGGAACTTGAAGAAATAAAAAAATTAATTTAAAAAAATGCATAAAAACACTTGACAAGCTTTTTTATTTATGCTAAGATATAAAAGTTGTCTGGAGAGACAAAAAGCACTTTAAAAAGTTTTTAAAAAAATTATAAAAAAACATTAAAAAAGTGTTGACAAGGTTAAATCGATATGATATAATAACTATTGTCAGCTCGAGAGAGCGAAGAACCTAAATAATGAAATAATGTAAAAAGTAGACAAGAATCTAACTACAAAGTTAATTCAAAAGTGGAAGCAAAAACCA